>ORJL010481759.1_pt1 | contig 36907 bp, 31 predicted proteins | sample 1779941 | NCBI WGS metagenome assembly ORJL01 (sample SAMEA104232317, study PRJEB22302) | groundwater metagenome | biome: forest; feature: aquifer; material: groundwater | place: USA | collected 2011-08-07 | depth 5.8 m | reverse complement strand
GCTGCTCCTACACCCGCGGCAACCGTCGCGGTTGCCACAATATCGACTGCCACAGCGCCCACAATCCCTGCGGCCACTGAAACCGCCACAGCAACCGCAACGGTTGTGGCAACACCGACTGCCACAGCAACCTTAACCCCTAGTGCTACCGGAACGGCGACAGTAACGGCAACAGTCGCTACTGCTGCAACTTCAGCAACTTCAATCATGCTGGCATCCGTGGAAATGGGTCCGAACTTTAGCATATCGTCCGCCGTCGGTCGTCAGGAGGAGTCCGCGGTGGCCTATGGCAGGGACTTGGACCAATACCTGGTTGTCTGGCAGGACTGGCGGAACGGGTATTCCTGGATTTACGGCCAGATGGTATCAGGCTCTGCCAGCCTGAAGGGACCGAACTTCCCGATTCCCAGCGTGGCTACTTCAACACCTCCGGGACAGGGTCCAGTCAAGATCTCACTTCCTTATTTGCCAAAGCAGAATCCATAGACAGGGCCATGAGGCCCGGGGGTTGTTGGTGCACACGTAGTCCCCGGGCTGCATCCGCTCGTACAGGTTTGTAGCATATGATACGAGTAGCGTCTTTATTCATGCGAAACGAGTGTGCCGGTAACACGCCGGTACGCCAAAGGCAAACCGTGTGCTGGCAAGCCTTCTAGCTAGACGGCTACCTGTCATGTAATCTTAACCGCTCTGCGTTACGATTTTCCCATAGGCACTCGTTCTATCCAGAACCTGTGACCGTCCATATTCTGGGAACAGTCCCCCAAGGAGATACTTGGCTACTGGCGAAGCTTCACCCCAAACCTACAACCTCAAAGTGGCCGTTATCGGGCGATACCCCCTCCATAAAGATTACATCGTCGGAGGAGTCGAGGCCGCAATTGTGTACCTTACAGAGGAGCTAAAGAAAGTGTCCTCTCTGGACCTTCATGTGGCCACATTGCGCCCGGAGATCAGGGAGCGTCGAACGGTCTCTGATGGGGGTGTCACGATACATTATCTCCCTGCTGGGAGACACGGAGGACATGTTACGAATCACCTCGTGGACCGGTGGCGCATGGTGGACTGCCTTCGCCGGATTGGGCCTCACTTGGTCCATGCCCATATTGCTGGTGAGTATGCCCAGGCAGCGGACCAGTCCGGTTACCCTTACGTGCTTACACTTCACGGTATCCGATATCTGGAGGCTCGTCTCTGGAAGAAGGGGGTTTCTACGGGTGTGAGGTCGCTGCTGATCAAGAGAATGGAGAGGGCCTGCGTTGAGCGCGCCCCTCACATTATCTCGATCAGTCCGTACGTTACCCGGGAGTTCCGTGATCTGATAAAAGGCAGGGTCTATGACATATCCAATCCTGTGCAGCAGGCGTTCTTTGACCTTAAAGGCCCGGGCCACGAGGGCAGACTGTTGTTCGTGGGGAAGGCCTGCCATCGCAAGGGCTTTGTGAATCTGCTAAGAGCCTTGTCGAGGGTAAAGAGCGCCCATCTGCATGTCGCCGGCTCTATCGACAGCGATACCCGGTTCTCACAAGAGATGAATGAAGTCCTGGACACAGACGGCTTGAGGCAGCGGGTTAAGTTCCTGGGAAGTCTGAATGAGCAAGACCTGCTCCAGGAGTATGACGAAAGCTGCATATTTGCTCTGCCGTCAATTCAGGAGACGGCGCCGGTTGCCCTGCTTCAGGCGATGGCAGCAGGCAAGCCATCAGTCGTGTCAAGAGTCGGGGGGCACCCCTACTTGATCCGCCACGGTCGCACAGGTCTCCTGGTAGAACCCGGCAATGTTGATCAACTGGCGCAGGCGCTGGAGCAATTGCTTAAGGACAGGGATGCGCAGCGCCGGATGGGTGAGATTGCCCGCAGTGAGGCCATGGAATCCTTCCACGCTTCTCGCCTGGCAGAGAAGACCCTGGCCGTTTATCAGGAAATCGCACTTAGCAACTGTCGAGGGAACTGAGGTTATGGCCGAGGCGCTCGCTCCATACCGTCGACCCCTCTGGCGGCTCTTCTGGCGAGCCAGGGCCTTTTCTTCAAAAGGCCCTGGCTATGCCATCGCCAACTTCAGGTGGAGAGCAAAAGGGATGGCCAGCCGGTTCAGCCGCGTGATGGTTGCTCAACATGCCGGACGCAGGACTCCCGTCCTGTCAGCGGACATCGGAATGCAGGCTTCACACTTCAGGACCAGGGTGGTCCCGCCGTTCCACTTTGACAGTCCTCAGGCCGTAGAGCCCCTGGTTGGGGCCGCCATGCGTGCCGGGAGCATCTCTCTTGCGGATGATATTCTCCAAGGCCTATTTCGTTTCCGAGGGGTCCAGGTCCGGTTTGATACAGTCCAATGGGACCATTGTCCGGGGGGCAATTCGGACTGGACCAGGGACCTGAACCGGCAATTCTACCTTGTCAATCTTGGCATGGCCTACCACTACACGGGCCGGGAGGCCTATGCACTCGGTTTCGTTGACCTGGTGAGGGACTGGATAGACGAGAACGGGCCTGAATCGCCTGCCTGGTCATGTCCCTTTGAGGTTGCAGCCCGGCTCAACGCCTGGATATGGTCTTTGTACCTCTTCAGAGGTGCATCCTGCCTGTCGGACGAAGACCTGGCCGTGTTCACGGACGGGCTTCGCCGTCAGGCCCGGTATCTCGCCTCCAATCTTGAGTACCACATTCCTACTAATCATCTACTGCTGGAGGCGAAGACTCTGACCCTGTGTGGCATGTTGTTCCCCGAATGGGACGAGGCCGCTAGCTGGTTCAAGAAGGGTATGTCCGTGCTCAGTGCGGAGACCGCCAGGCAGGTTTGCCCGGATGGAGTCCACGGGGAGCGTTCAATTCTTTACCACAAGATTATCACCAGTGAGATCTCCGAGCTTATCTGGCTGCTGCGCCTGGGTGGACACAGGATCCCTGGCGCACTTCTGACGTCCTACAAGAGGATGCTGGAATTTGAGCTTAACATAACCAGGTCTGATGGCTCATTTCCACTGTTTAGCGACTCAGCCGCTAGCGACGGCTATCTCAGGTTCTCTGCCCTGGCGATAGGCGCGGTGGTCTTTGGCCGTCAGGACTTTGCCAGGGGTAATCCCAGCCTGACGGAGAGCACCATCTGGCTGCTAGGAGAGAAGGCCATCGAGGAGTACAGGTCCATGGCGGAAGGGAGTGCTTCCCTGAGCTCGATGGGCTTTCCGGATGGCGGTTACTTCATAATGAGGGGAGGCCGGCAGGGCAAAGAGGGGTTCTTGGCAATAGATTGCGGACCGTTTGGGCTGCCTCTGGTGCCGGACCATGGTCATGCGGACGCACTGAGCTTCGATCTGACCTTCGGTTCCCGACCTCTGGTGATCGATTCCGGCGTCTACAGCTACAACCTGGGCCAGGAGTGGAGAGCCTACTTCCGCGGCACGAAAGCTCACAACACCCTGATCGTTGACGGCCAGGACCAGTCCATTATGGATGGCGTGCGACACGTATACCGGTCGGCCAGGACCCAGGTACATGACTGGCTTCCTGGCCGCCACTTCGACTGGTTCGATGGGTCGCATGATGGGTATTGCCGGTCGTCGATTTCCATTGAACATCGCCGGCAGGTGCTCTCCGTCAAGGGAGACTACTGGATAATTGCGGATTGGGCGTTGGGGCAGGGGAACCACAGCTACGACGTGCTTTTCCACCTTCCTCCCGGGTCGTCTCCGGAGATCGAGAAAGGGGCCATAAGGACTCGGGATGGCAACCCCTTGGGTCTGGCCATTCTGCCACTATATGCCACCGAAAGTGACTGTTGCATCATTGAGGGTGAGAAGGACCCTATTCAGGGTTGGGTTTCCTTTGATTCAGGGACTGCGATTCCGTCCCCCACGGTCGATTACCGGATGTCCGGGCCGGCCCCGGCGCGTTTTGCGTCGGTGCTCTTACCGTTTTCTGAGAATGATAAGCTGCCGGTCGTTTCCGGGCAGATCTGGCCAGTGCCGGATGGCCGGATGGTGACTGCAGGCAGCCTCAACTTTGGAGGATGGACCGACTATGTGATGTTCAACCTCGATTACCCGGCCGAGCCACGTCCGGGGCCGTTCTATTCCGATGGTAAGGTGGGGTTCCTACGGTGGGAAGAGGGAAAGGGCAGGCTGGCCCGGGCATACCTTGTATGTGGGAGCAGGCTTGCCTACAAGAGCGTGCCAATAGTAAAGGCCTCCAGCAGGCTCGAGTGGCTCGAGCTGGCCCTTGACGGGGACTTATTGGATGTCAGGGTTGATTGCCGCGAGGAGTGCGTTCTGGCAATACTTGTGCCCGTTCCCGTGAAGCTCACGATCAACGGACTGGACTCAATGTTCACTCGGGACGGACCGTTCCTCAATATGTCGCTGTCACCTTGTTTGCGGGGAAGTGAAGTGGTTGAGCGATGAAGCAGACACATGAGGGCCTGGGATATCTGATCAGTTGCTTCCCTGGTCTGACAACTACCTTCGTTTATCGTGAGGTCGCAGAGCTTCGGCGTCAGGGGGCGAACGTTGCTCTCTTTTCCATCCACAGGCCTGAGAATGCCGGACTTTCGCCGGAATCCAGGCCCTTTCTGAAAGAGACCTGCTATCTGCTTCCAGCCCCATTACTGGGGTTGCTGACTTCTAATCTTTATTACCTCGTCAGCCGGCCGCTGACCTACCTGAGCCTGCTTTCCAAAGTGTTGCGCTCTGGTGAAAGTCCGAGAGGTACGTGGCGATCTCTAATGCACCTCGGTATCGGGGCCTACGCGGCAAGAGTCATGGCACGGCAGAAGATTCGACATATACATGCCCATTTCGCAGCTAACGCTGCGTCTGTGGCGCTGTTTGCCTCCCGTCTGATGGACGCGAGCTTCAGCTTTACCGCTCATGCATTTGATCTGTTCGCAGAGCGTCTTCTCCTGGCAGAGAAGGTGCGGGCTGCCAGGTTCGTAGTAACCATATCGGAATACAACCGCCGCTTTCTAGCAGGGTACGTTCCGGGAACGGAAGACAAGATACAGGTTGTCCATTGCGGAATCGACCCCTCCGAACATTGTCCGGCCGGTAGGACCGGGATTGTCCGCAAGCCGGAGATACTTTCGATAGGGCAACTGGTCGAGAAGAAGGGATTTGGGTACCTGTTGGATTGCCTCAAGATTCTGGCAGAGGAGGGAGTGCCCTTCCACTGCACGATCGTTGGCGGTGGGTACCTCAAGGAACGTCTGGAGCGGAAGGTCTTCGACTATGGACTGGAACACCTGGTGCATATGACCGGCCCTGTATACCAGGAGGTGGCCAGAAGTTATCTGTCCATTGCCGACATCTTCGTGCTCGCCTGCGTTGTAGCTGGAAATGGAGACCGGGACGGGATACCTGTAGCGCTGATGGAGGCAATGGCAACCGGAATTCCAGTAGTGGCTACATCAGTGTCCGGCATACCGGAGCTAGTACAGCATGGTGAGACCGGGCTCCTGGTGCCCGAACGGGATGCTGCGGCCCTGGCCACGGCGCTAAGGCAGCTAGTTACCAGTGCGGAGCTGCGGGAAGAATTGGGAGCCAACGGCCGGGAAACAGTGATCCAGGATTTCAATGTTGCGAAATCCGCCCGTCAGCTCATTGGCCTCTTTGAGGGCCGGCTCTTTGGTGGAGTGAGGGAGTCATCCCTGGATGACAATACCGGCACTTTGCCCCTTGCGGAGATGAAAGGTGGCTAGTCAGAAGCTGCTCTTTCTGGGGTGGGCTCCGCATGGGCGCAGAAGCCAGCTGATGGCCCAGCAGCTCGGGGGTAAGCTCTGCTTCGTTCATCACCTGAGGTTCAAGCGCCCCTGGTATGCCCCGGCGAAATATGTGCTGCAGGCAATCGATACACTGAAGCTATTGATGCGTGAGCGTCCTGACGTCATCTTCGTTCAAAACCCGCCTATCTTCTGCGTCCATATGGCTGCCCTGTACTGCCAGCAGACTGAGGCCGTCTACGTTATTGATTCACATACTGGCGCCTTCCTGTCGCCAAGATGGAGATGGGCCTTACCCCTGCACCGGCAGCTATCCCGTCGGGCGCTGAGTACCCTGGTCACTAACGAGTACCTGAGCCGGCAGGTCGTGAGCTGGGGGGCGCCGTCTCTGGTCATCCGTGACGTTCCGGCCACATTCGGGCCAGGGCGTCCATTTCCGGTCGATGGCGATTTCGTCGTAACCGTTTCCAATAGCTTTTCTTGGGACGAGCCCCTCGAGGAAGTCCTCGAGGCTGCTGCAGGCCTGTCGGATATCTCCTTCTACATAACGGGAAACCCTCAGGCTATGGAAAGGCGCTTCCGGCTGGATCCTCCTCCGAATGTCCGGCTGACCGGTTTCCTTGACGATGACGACTACATCGGACTCATGCGGGCTTCTAACGCTGTCATGGCGCTGACGACCAAGGACCACACGATGCAGAGAGGCGCCTGCGAGGCTTTGGCTCTAGGGAAGCCCATAATTACTTCAAACTGGCAGGTGCTCAAGGAATACTTTTCAGGGGGGACCATACATGTGGAGAGCTCCGCTCGCGCCATCCGAGAGGGCATCCTGGACATGCGCAGCCGCTGGAAGCGGCTTGCAGCAGACATCGTAGAGCTGCGCGCCGATCGGGAGAAGGAATGGCAAGAGAAGAAGGGCATACTCAAGGCCCTCTTGGACGCTGGGTAGTGAGGTAGGGATCATGAAGGTAGCCGTATTTGGATTGGGATACGTAGGGTGTGTGACAGCCGCCTGTCTTGCGAGCAGGGGACACTCAGTGCTGGGCACCGATGTTAGCTCGTTTAAGGTCCAGGCTATAAACCAGGGGCGCAGTCCGATTGTCGAGCCGGGGCTGGAGGATCTTATCGGGCGAATGGTGCATACGGGGATGCTCCGTGCCACCACCCGGGCTGATGAGGCTGTAAGGCATTCTGACGTGGCCCTGGTCTGTGTCGGCACTCCTTCCAACCGGAATGGCAGCCAGGATACGAGCTACATTGAACGGGTCTTCGAGGAGATTGGGGAGGCCCTGCGGGACCGCCAGGACCGCTATGTCGTGGCTCTGCGGAGCACCGTCTTGCCGGGCACCACCGATGGCATAGCGTTGCCTATACTCGAACGGGCTTCCGGCAAGACCATAGGGCGTGAAGTAGGGCTATGTTTCAACCCTGAGTTTATGAGAGAGGGGACTTCCCTAAAGGACTTCTACGAACCTCCTTTTACCATTATCGGGGCAGGCGACCCAGCGTCCGGCCGGGTCCTATCCAGCCTCTATGAGGGCATAGAAGGGCTACAAGGACCCCTGATCAACACCGAGATCCGCACCGCCGAAATGGTCAAGTACATAAGCAATGCATTTCACGCGCTGAAGGTTGCCTTCGGCAATGAGATCGGCAACCTCTGCAAGAGCCTGGGAATCGATGGACAGCATGCAATGGACATACTCTGCCAGGACACGAAACTGAGCATATCGCCAACCTACCTGCGTCCGGGCTTCGCTTTTGGCGGCTCCTGTCTGGGGAAAGACCTGCGTGCAATCCTCTATCAGGCGAAGATGAACGATCTGTACCTGCCCGTCCTTTCAGCCGTCCTGCCTTCCAACGACTTCCAGGTCCGACGGGCGGTCGACATGGTACAGGAGACGGGGAAGAGACGTGTAGGTCTTCTGGGACTGGCATTCAAGGCCAATACGGATGACTTGCGGGAGAGTCCGCACGTGACCCTGGCCGAAACGCTCCTGGGGAAGGGCTACCAGGTCCGGGTCCTGGACGAGAAGGTATCTCTGTCCCGGCTGTACGGCGCCAACAAGACCTATATTGAGCAGGAGATCCCGCATATCTCTTCTCTAATGTGCTCGACGGTAGATGAGCTGGTTCAGGACTCTGAAGTATTAATAATTGGAGACCGGTCGGAGGCTGCAATCGATGCCCTGGCCATGGCCGGTGAGGATGTCACGATCATAGACCTCGTTGGGCTGGCGCAGAACATCCCGGCCGGGTCGACGGTCTGCTACCGGGGCATATGCTGGTAAACGACGCTGGCGAAGGTTACACGGGCTGGCTGGCAGTGGGTGATGCGCCGCAGGGTGGCCGCCTCTACCGGGCTGCCAAGGCCTGTATGGACCGGCTCTGCGCTGCAGGTTTCCTGGTGCTACTTTCGCCTGTTATGGCTGCAATAGCACTCTCGGTGAGGCTGGATTCGCCCGGTCCTATTTTGTTCAGGCAAGAGCGCGTTGGTGAGGGAGGCAGGGTTTTCATAATATACAAGTTTAGAACAATGCACAACGGAGCGGATACTTCAGTCCATCAGAACCATGTGGCCAAGTACATAAGAGGTGAGGGCACGACACTCCCCGTGCGCAAGATCGAAAAGGACGTCAGGGTTACACGGCTGGGTAGGATCCTACGTAAGAGCAGCCTGGACGAGCTGCCTCAGTTGTTCAATGTGTTGCGAGGAGAGCTCAGCCTGGTGGGGCCACGACCTCCTATCCCATACGAAGTAGAAGAGTACGAAGAGTGGCATATGAGACGCCTCCAGGTCAAGCCGGGTATAACTGGCCTGTGGCAAGTCACTGCGCGTAGCCAGACCTCCTTTGATCAGATGGTCTTTCTTGACATAAAATACATACAGGAGCGTTCTCTGCTGCTCGACATATTGATATTGCTCAAGACGATCCCGGCTGTCGTTTCGGGCAAGGGCGCGGGATGATCAATCCTGTAGCCTGGGTCAAAACTCCCTGAGCGTCTGGTGTACAGGCCTGGGGGTGGTAATACAGGTTGCAAAGCGTTTATGTTATCTTCATGAGTGTATATGATATACTATAGACGGGCTGTTGAAGCAAGGCCATTAGTATCGGTCTGGCTATGGGATATGGAGGCGCGATGTGATGGACGATAGATTTGATAACAACCCAAGAGGCAAAGCCCCCTTCGCGGAGGTCGCTGGCGCTCCGGAAGACATCGCGAGGGGGCACAGACGCGCAGGCAAGGGATTACACCCGGTGGCTCTGGTGGTGGACGACGATCCCTATCTATCCAAGGTCCTGTGCTTCATTCTCGAGCAGAACCAGTTCAAGTGCATAACGGCGTCCTCGGGGGACCAGGCGTTGGATACACTATCCAAGAGGCGTCCAGATGTAGTCTTTCTGGACCTGCTGCTGCCGGACATGGACGGCTTCGAAGTCATAGGCCGGATACGGCAAATGTCGGCAGTTCCAATCCTCGTCATAACAGCGCTGCCCGAGACCCGGAACAAGGTCAGGGCACTGTCGTTGGGGGCGGACGACTATCTCTCCAAGCCTTTTGACTATGATGAGCTGGTGGCGAAGGCCCGAGCGCTGATGCGCCGGCTCGCTCTGAACGTGGCCGGGCGCGGAGAGGGTGTGCTCCAGGTAGGGGACCTGAAGGTAGACCTGGAACGCCGGAAGGTGTGGAGGGAAGGGGTGGACCTGGACCTTGGCACCATACACTGGAGGTTGCTCTACCACCTGCTGGTACGGCGGGGTCGTGTGGTCACGTACGATGAACTGCAGGATAGTGTGTGGCCGGGTGCCCATCACGGGCTTGGATACCTGCGTCAGTGGGTATCAAGGCTGCGCAGGCGGATTGGTGACACTGATGCCCATATTATCCGGAATGTACCCGGCCAGGGTTACAGCATAGAGAGCAACGGACAATAGAGATAGACCGGTTACGGCGAGAACAGGCTTCGGTCTGACCGACTGAGTTAGGCCGTTCTCGCCGCTTGGCTTGAGCGGGCGAATCCTGACGGGCAAGGCTGCTCTTCTGGAAGCGAGAGTTGGGTGGGCAAATGCTTCCATGGTATCTATGATTGGCGGGCTGGCGGGACCCGCGGATCGCGTATGATAGCCTCGAAATACCTGTGTCTCTGGCTAGTGCTATCTCCAACTCCTGTGGTGATAGCTCGATGCGTTACGACTGTGTAAAGATTTATATACTTTTGCAATGTTACGGGCGGAATATTTATTACTAAGGGTCAGCAAGAGTGATACAATCTTGGAAATGTTCATCGATGAGTAAGTTACCGGTCTATGGCGAGGTTTGTGCAGGTGGTTGTTTATGAATACGAACATTTAATTCATTAAGCTTAATCTTTTTTCAATCTGAACAGTATAAGCTCGGATTAATGAAATTATCAATTTGCAACCACGATGTACGCTTGAAGCTGCGTCAATCTTGACTGGGTTAGAAAACGGTAGGGGGGAGAGTGTATGAATGTCCTGATTGTTGATGACGACGAAATGACCTGTGCCCTGGTGAAGTTCCTGCTGGAAGGTGAGGGATTCTCGGTGTCGATCGCCTCGAATCCAGATGCTGCCATGAGGCTCCTGGAACGCAAGGCATACCACATCGTGCTCCTCGAGATGATGTATGCAGACGAAGGAAACGGCCTGGATCTCTGTCGCAGACTTCGTGAAGACGAGTACGAGATTCCTGTAATCTTCGTTACCGGCAAGAACGGAGTCATGGACAAGGTCGCCGGGCTCAGGGCCGGGGCTGATGACTACATTGCCAAGCCCTTCGATCCTGGAGAGCTGGTGGAGAGAGTGAAGGCTGTCTTCCGCCGGTACAGTCACGAGCTCCGCAATAGCCCTATAGCAGCCGGCCGTCTGAAGCTAAACGTACAGGAGCTGAAGGTTACGACGCCCCAGGGACGGGATGTAGCTCTAACTCCTACAGAGATGCGCCTCCTGCGCTACCTGCTGCTCAATAGCGGCCGGACAGTCTCCCGAGAATCGTTAATGAACAGCATCTGGGGATCAGACTATGAGGGTGAGAGCAACCCGGTAGATGTCTATATCCGCCGGCTGCGCAAGAAGATAGAGAAAGAACCCTCAAGGCCGGAGTTGCTCCTGACAGTGCGGGGTGCAGGTTACAAGCTGCTGGCATAACCGGCGCTTTCGCTGTACCAGGATCTCTGACGCACCAGACGGGGTGATGAATGTATCATTTAAGGATACATTCATCACCCCGTTTCTTTTTAGACTGTCAATTCAGGGTGATCTTGCCCTGTCATGTGATTATGTCAGGCGCGATGCAATTATTCGCTTAATGTTCATGCTTATTGGGTACCATGCGAGTAACTGGCATACGGTTCCTCACCGGGCACAGGTCCGGCGGGAGAGAGCGCGGGCTCGTGCCCTGAGCAGTAACCTCCTCTTGGTGTTGATGACTATGATCTTATTCAGCCTGACCGGTTGCACGATCATGAAAGGCGCCGAAGGGGGCCCGACAATAGCTACACCCGCGCCAAGTGTCCCCAAGGGGCCCTCAGTAGCTCAGCAACCGGAAGCAGAGCCAAGCCCACTAGTCGCGGTCGGAAGCACGGCAGTCCCCTCAGCTACGTCCGCACCATCACCCACTACAACGGCGACGTATACCCCAACTCCCGCGCCTGCTACAGTGCCTGTGGGCTTCCCGGTGGCCGGTGGTCTGCGCCCCTGGCGGGTAATCGATGGGCCACAGGGACCGGAAGTGGCTTCCCCTGATCCAGGTGGGCCCACGGTAGTGGACGTTGCGCGCGATTATCAAACGCGCCCGGACAACGACATGGAGGCAAACCGTTATGGCTGGAACTGCCGTCTGCACGCAACATATGAGGGCTCGCCTGCCGTGGACTGGTACCTGCCGGAAGGGACACCGGTGTATGCCACAATGGATGGCGAGGCGGAGCTCGCGATCATAACCACTGTCAACAGCTTCGAATACTACGGTGTAGACACCCGGCTGTTTCTTGGTCTGCCCTCATCTCAGTTGCCTCGCTATCTGTTTCCAGGACCCAGCGGCGGGATGGGCGTATTCACCAGCATTTTGAACGGCAACCTGCGTGCAGATTTTGGGCATGTCAACCTGGCTATGACGTTAGGGATCGTGCCTGACAATGCGTTCCTCTCGCCATATACGCGAGGATATCCCTATGAAAAGGCTTTCCCTCGCCCGCTCAATGCGGGCCAAGAGACCGTAGTAGCTCGCTGGCCGATCAAGAAGGGCCAGCCGGTTGGGTTTGTCGGCAACAATGGTTACTCTGATGTCCCCCATCTTCATTACCAGGTGGTCACGAAGGACCGCAAGACAAAGTACTGTCCCACGGATGAGCCGTTCCCTTCAGCAGGCTGGTTGTTCCGCCGTCCGGCGGGATTCCCGTAGCCTTGGACTCGTTGGCAGTTTCGGCCAGCGGGTAACACTTCTTTCTCGGAGGGCAACTGTGAGCGGCAGGCAGGACGAATCTACCAGTAAGTTACTGGCAGCGCACAAACAGAGCATCGCGTCGTGGGCTAAGGTGGAAATGAAGACTCGTGATGACGATGCCGGCCGTTATGAGCAGTTCTTCCCCAAGTTTCAAACAGATGTGGAGGTTCATAATTACGCCAACGAGTTCTCTGCCTTTGTTAGCGAGCGTGCTCTCGAAGTGGGCTGTGGCACCGGCCGAACTCTGGGAACACTGAACAGCAAGTACCGGGTCGGTATCGATCTCTCCCGCGAGTCACTACTGGTGGCCCGTGCCCGGTATGGGAAGAGCGTCGGTCTCATACAGGCGAGCGCTACGCACCTGCCGTTCTTGCCTGGGACTTTTGACCGTCTCCTATGTGCCGGAGTCCTTAACCACATACCCGGGGAAGGGCAACGCATATTAGCCATCGAGGAATCATCAAGAGTCGTGACTCGCCCGGCGCGCCTGGTCTTTTCCACCCAGAACTACTCATGGCTCGCCCGGCGCCAGTTCCCGCGCGAGACCATACAGCACAATCTCTTCTGGCATCGCTTCACCCCGGCCGAAATGAAATGGCTCTTTCAACAGGGCGCCGGCACGTGCAGGGCCAGAGTATGGGGCATGTGTTCTCTTCCCAGGTGGAGGGTCGGCAACCGGATGGGGCCTTTTGGCAAATGGCTCGACATCGCGATTTCCAGAGCCGGGTGGTTGAGCCGCGGTGTCGGGGCTATCCTGCTTACGAAAGTAGACCTCCCGCCGGAAACAGGGCAAGCCCGCGGGGCAGCGTCTAGCTAAGCAGGCATCTTCACAAAGGTGGCTACTGCTGTCACGCCAGGCGCTCCCGTTCGGCTTCTGCCCGTTTGCGGTCGGTGATGTCGTTGAAGAGAACTGCGACTTTTCTTCCTGCCGGCTCGCCTATACGAAAAGCATATACGTCGTAATAGCGATGGAGTTGTTCCGCAAGGTTTTCGAAGCGCACGGGTTCGCCCGTCAGAGCGACCTTGCCGTAGATTTCAAACCAATACTCTTCGTGCTGGGGGAGGAAGTCACGCACCCGTCTGCCTACCGCGTTTTCGATCCCGGTCTGTCGCTCAAACGCCGCATTGACTTCGAGGAAGCGGTAGTCAACTGGATCTTCGTGTTCGTCGAACAATACTTCGATAATACAGAAGCCTTCATCAATTGAATTGAACAGTGTCCGGTACTTCTCCTCACTCTCACGCAGTCTCTCTTCGGCATTCTTGCGCTTTGTGGTATTGTCAAAAACGGCTACGAAGAAGCCTTGCTTGGGTCTGTACACGGAGATGGTGAGCCATATCCCCAGGGGTTCGAAGAGCACCTCGAAAGCGGCTGGCTTTCCGGTCAGAGCAACTTTTCCGTATATGGGGATTATTTCAGGATTGCCCTCTTTGATACCTGGTATAGCGTCGGTGACCTTCTTGCCGACGACATCTTCCCTTCTCAAGCCGGTGAGCCTTTCAAAGGCATCGTTGACCTCGAGGTAGACGAAATCCGTTGGCTCACCTTTGTCGTCAAGCACTATTTCACAGAATGCATAACCAGACGGGATATTTGTAAACAGGCTGCGGTATTTTTCCTCAGACTCTCTCAACGCTTCCTCGGCGCGCTTGCGCTCAGTAATCTCCCGGGAATACCCAACCAGCCCTACAATCGCGCCTTCCGCGTCTCTCCAGGGTTCGATGATGTTGTCGTACCAGCGCACTTCCCCGCTAATAATCACGCGTACTTCAAACGTCGTGCCGGCGCCGGTGTCCAATACACCTCGCTTGATCTCGGCCACCCGCTCTACCTCATCCGCGGGTACCAGGTCGAAGTCTGTTTTCCCCATTACCTGCTCCTCGGTCAACGGAGGAGTAGGATTAGCGACCCACAGGTATCGCAGATCGCGGTTCTGCCGAAACACAGTGTCCGGGGAATTGCGGACAATCAGACGCCATCGTTCCTCGCTCTCTTGCAGTTCCTGGTTGGCGCTGGCCAGCTCGGTGGTTCGTTCCTCAACCCGCCTCTCCAGTTCGGCGTGCGCCAGCCGCAATTCCTCGTGGGCCTTGTGTAACGCTTCGATCGCTTCTCTACGCTCTCGCCGTAGCACTGCATCCTGTAACACCCGCTGCACGGCGGAGGCCAGCCGGGCCATGCTACCCTTCATAATGTAATCATGCGCGCCGGCCGTCAGTGTCTCAATGGCGGTAGCTTCGCCAATTTGCCCTGTTACAACGATGAAGGGGACATGCGTGGCCCTCTCCTTCGCTATCTTCAATGCCTCTGGACCACTGAAGCATGGCATTACATAATCAGAGAGGATAATGTCCCAAGTCTGCTTGTCCAGTGCGGCTTGCATAGCAACAGGGGTATCAACCCGCTCATGGAGCGGCTGGTAGCCACCGCGACGCAGCTCTGCCAGCGTCAGTTCGGCATCTGCCAGCGAATCTTCAACCAGAAGAACGCGGAGCGGAATGCTCATCTACCCTAGTGAAGCCCCCTGGTACTCAGAGATTGTCTCCATATGGATAGTCATCACTTCACCATTATTGCATGCCTGGGATTGGAGTGTCACCATTTGAATCTATATCGGACCCGGCAGGAATCAAGAGGGTGCCGTCTCAAGATTTCTTGAGGCGGCACCCTCTGACAGTGACATCTTCACCGTACAGGGGCACCTTGAAGGATTGGGACTCAAGCTCCCGGCCAGCAGCCCGGACAGGTTGGTCAATCAGTTACAGCTGACCGGAAGTATGCCTCCCTCTGGATGCGGGCATGGCTGTGGTTACGGCAGCGTAAAATAGAAGGCGGCGCCCTGGCCGACTTCCCCCTCTGCCCACACCCTACCACCGTGCCGGCTAATAATCCGTTGTACGGTGGCCAGGCCGATGCCGGTGCCGGAGAACTCGTCGTCACGGTGCAGGCGCTGGAAGGGGCCGAAGAGCTTGTCAGCGTACTTCATATCGAACCCTGCGCCGTTATCCCGAACGAAGTAAACGGGCTGACCTTGCCCCTGGCTAGCTCCAAACTCGACCCTGGCGTCCGGGCGGTTGGCCGTAAACTTGAAGGCGTTGTCGAGAAGGTTTTCCAGGACAACACGCAGCAGTACCGGGTCTCCCTGAACCTCTACACCGGAGGCTATGTCGAATTCTACCAGCCGGTCGGGCCGGTCTTTGCGCAGTCCCGCTACGACTGATTGGGCAATCTCGCTGAGGTTGACAGGTTGGCGGTGTAGCTCTGCTCTGGTTATGCGAGAGAGGGATAGCAACGCATCAACCAGTCGCTCCATCTTCTGGCTGCCCTCTCGCACGAATTGAAGGTAGCGCCTTCCCTCATCATCCAGCCTCTCAGAGTAGTCTTCCAACAGTATCTTGCTGAAACCATCGATATGTCTTAACGGAGCCCGGAGATCATGGGATACCGAATAGCTGAATGCTTCCAGCTCCTTGTTGGCAGCAGCAAGCTCAGACGCCCGGCGCGATAAGCTCTCGTTCAACTGCCTGACCTCTGCTTCGGCCCTCTGGCGCTCTGCAACTTCTCTTGCCAAATCCTCTTTGGAAGCGGTGATGGCTTTCAGGCTAGCCGTCATCCGATTGAAAGTCTGAGCCAACCTGCCCAGTTCATCGGATCGAGAGATGCCTACCTGGCGGTCAAGGTCCCCCGCCCCGACCGCTTCAACCGCTTCCGTCATCTGGCTGATCGCCCTCGATAAGCGTCCACCGATCAGTAGGGCAATGCCGAAGCCTACAAGTACAGCCAGGAGTATGGCGACGCCATTAGCAATGACAGCCTGACGAGAACTGCCTTGTACCTCTGAGAGGGGTTGGACGGCGACGACTCCCCACGGGCTTTCCGGGACCGGCTGATAAGCCGCGAGGTAAGGAAGATTATCTGCCGGGTCCGTAAACTCGACATAGCCGCTCTCGCCCTGAAGTGCGTCCTGCACCGGCTTGAGTGCTGACATATCCTTCATCTCATCGGCGTACTGCGCATTGGGATGGATCACCGTCTTGCCTCGCTGGTCGACGACGAACGAGTACAGGCCGCCTGGATTGCTGACATCCGAAAACTCTTTCTCAAGCTCCCCAACAATCGAATTGACGATCAGGACGCCAATCGCCCGGCCGGAGTCGTCTCGTACCGGCGCCGATACAGTAACAATCGGATGATCGCGGACCTTGCCACCCCGGCTGATGACGGCCTCGCCGACAGCGGACCGGCCGGTCGCCAGTGCTTCTTCGAAATAGAGCCGGTCGCCGAGGAAAAGGTTGCCTGTCCCATCATCCAGGGCGGTTGCCCTGCGATATCCGTTGGCGTCCAACAAGGAGATGTTGTTGAAATTAGTGTTGAGCGACAGCTGTCTGGCAAGTATCGCGGTGACCTGCTCAACGCGCTGTTGTTTGACCTCTGGTAGCTCGGCCAAAGATTCCGCCATCGTCCTCGATCGTGCAAGAAATGACGCCACACGAGTCGCGGTCCTCGTTGCCTCGGCTTCGGCGTTGCGTTTGTACGCCACTTGTTCGTTGGAGACTGTCCGGTCGGTCCAAAGGATGCCGATAACGATGACTGGTATCAACATTGCCAAATAGGACAAGAACAGGCGCGCGCGTACGCTGCGCAACCGCCTCAGCCAGGCGCCTTTAAACACAGGTCTGGACCGCCGTCATCAGCTCATTCCTCCCGCCTGAATACACAGGGTTGTCAGGCAACAAATTATACACTATCACCGTATCCAGCCGCCTTTCCGGCGCTTTACCGATCATTGCACAGATACCGCACCATTAATGGTGCGGTATCGTGCGGCGTTTAGCCACCTCCGCAACGATCAGCAAGCCAAGCCGCGCTTGTCCAATCGCCCGGAAGCCACTTCGGACATGGCCTCGTAAAGCCTATTCTCCGGGTCAGGCAATTCTGTGCTGTTCAAACCGAGGAACACCAGCGCGCACGCAAGGGCCGTTCGGTTGTTTCCATGCACGAAGGGATGATTCTGGCAAATGTGGAAGTCGTATTGAGCGGCCATCTCGTAAAGGTCAGCATGAACCAGATCACCGCCAAACAAGGCCATCGGCACCGCCAACGCGGACTCCATGGGGGCGACATCTCGGGCCCCTCGTTGGCAGCAGCAAGCTCAGACGCCCGCCGGTTGACATAAACAAAGCGCCAATTGCGATCCAGCGCGAAAAGCCATCCCGAATGCTCTCCAGTATCTCGCCTATCTGATCCTTGCTGCGGAGAAGGGCTTCCTCGGCTCTTCTTCGCTCGGTGATGTCGAGGAAGACCAGGATTGCGCCGATAATCTCACCGCCGTCTTTGATCGGCGCTCCGGAGTCATCATACGAGAACCCGTCCGGCGCCGTCTACACCTATGATTGCATCCGGGGAGGATTGGACCAGTAGTCTGTACCCTTCGGCGGACGAGGGAAACAGGCTCTCTATTGCTTCCTGCAGCCCATCCCGTTCGGTGCGGGACTGCCTGATCACCGTGACGCAGGCGACTGCAAAATATATTGCGCCGAGCCATTGTCCGGTCCTGCCGAGCCAGGACATAGCATCGGCAATTGATGTCGCGTATATGTAGGCGAGCTGGCCGATGCAAAGCAAGGCCAGTCCCATTCCGTATATGTACATGAAGAGAGAGCGTGACCTGGAGTGAATCAGCAAAGACAGCAATGCTGATGCTGCAAACAGGGTCATGGCGATAGTAAGGATACCCTGTCTCAGATCGGTACCGCCCTGTCCAGGTACAAAGAACACCGGCAGCAACTGGGCTGCGCTCAGTAGAGTGAGCAATGCGATAGCTGCAATAGCTCCGCCGTAGGCCGCTGTGAGAACCAGGACCCTTCGGCCGACCGAGGACTTGATTGGTGCGTTCGAGGAAAACGCCGCGAGCGCCCCGGCAAAATGGATGGCACCGGCGATGAAGGAGCCCAGGTTCTGGATCTTGATGCCGGTATCGGCGCTGATAGGGGACCCCACCCAGTTGGCCAGAACAATGGCCGTGCCGAGCGCAAGGACCCCTGCGCCCAGCCAGATCATCTGTGGCCGTCCGGTCCTGATTACTCCAATCCCGGCGAGTAGTGCCAACGGGACTGATCCAACCGGCAAGAATAGGCTGTTTAGGATTGCCAGTGACGGAGGGGCGTAGGAAAAGGATTCCTGGAAGATGAGCTGCAGGAAGAATAGTAGTGCCAGAAACACTACGGGTGCGGCAGCTATGAGGCGGACCCTGCTGCTATCTGCGGGAAGTGTTTGTTTCACTGTTGAACGCATTCGAAACAAGAGGTATAGGGATCAGCAGGTTCACGCCTCGAATCGTATCACTTGCTTTTCGTGGGTGTCAAACGGTACTACCCGGGCACTACCCGGGCCGGCGCAGTATCAGCCTTGTCAGGTCGTCGATCAAGGAGTAGACGACGGGCACCACCACCAGGGTCAGGATGGTAGAAGAGAGCAGCCCGCCGATGACGGCTATGGCCATGGGCTGCCGGCTCTCGGCGCCGGCGCCGAAACCTACCGCTGCAGGAGCCATGCCGAAGACCATGGCCAGGGTGGTCATGAGGATGGGACGGAGCCGGATGGGTCCGGCCTCCAGTATGGCGTCCCGTGCGGCCAGCCCCCGGCGGCGTAGCTGGTTGATGAAGTCCACTAGAAGGATCGAGTTCTTGGTGACCAGCCCCATCAAGAGAATGATGCCGATCATGGCCAGCATGTCGAAGCTGAAGCGGAAGGCGAAGAGCCCTATGAGCGCTCCGATGATCGAGAACGGCAGGGCTAGCATAATGGTGAAGGGGTGGATGAAGCTTCCGAACTGAGACGCCAGGATCATGTACACGAAGAGCACGGCCAGCAGCATGGCCGTGCCAAAGGCGCCAGCCATTTGCTCTTGATACTTGGTCTGCCCGGTCGCGTGCACACTAACGCCCGGCGGCAGCGGCTGTGAGGCCACCACCGCCTGGATGTCAGCCGTGACTTCGCCGACGCTTCTGCCCAGGTAGTTGGCGCTTATCAGCACCTGGCGCTGTCGGTTCTCCCGGCTGATTTGGGCCGGCTCGCTGGACTGTACGATGCTGGCAACGCTGGAAAGGGTTACCTGTGTACCCCGCGCCGTCACCAGGGGCAGGCGGAGGATGTTCGCGGGATTGGCCCTGTCAGCCCCCGCCATCCGGACGACTATGTTCAGGTCCTTTTCCCCGGACCGGTAGGTGCCGGCACGCTCCCCGTTCACCAGCGCCCGGACGGTAGTCCCGACCTGTGCGGAGCTGACGCCGAGGTCGGAAGCCATGGCCCGGTTGAGCACGATGGTCTGGCCCGGTTTGCCTGGCTTGAGTGAGCGATCCACGTCTACGGCTCCGGGCACCTGCCGGATAGCCGCGACCAACGCCGCGGAAACCTCGTCCAGCTCCTTGAAGTCCTCACCCTGGACTGCGTATTGGATAGGTGCGCCACCGAAAGCCGCCGCCGCCGAGCCTCCGCTGATGGCGGTAGAGGCGGACTGACGGTTGATCGAGAGCTTGGCGCCATTGGCTGCCAGCTCCATGTCCGGGCGTAGCTGTTCGATCAGGCTGTTGGTGAGACCCTGGCGCACGAGCTTGACGTTGACAGAGGCGGCCTCGACCGATCCGTCATTGCTGCCCACCGTCGTAAACACATTAGCCACGCCCGGCGCATTCCGGACAACAGCCTCGAGAGCTCTCGCTGTACGGTTGGTGTCCGCCAGTTGCGAGCCCGGCGGCAATTCGACGCCGATGGCAAACTGGCCCTGGTCCTGTTCTGAGATAAAGGAGAAGACCATGAAGGGTATAATCGCCAGGCTCGAGGCGAACACCAATATGCTCGCAATTACGACAAGCAGACGGTGCCGGAGCGACCAGCTGAGCATACCGCGGTATTTCCAATTGAGCCCCTGAAAGATCCGTTCTATGAGGCTGGACTGTCCGTTCTGGACGGGCTCGATGCGCTTGAAGAAGTAGGCGGAGAGCATGGGCGCCAGGGTAAACGCCTCGACCAGAGAGATGATCACGGCCACGGCCACCGTGGCGCCGAAGTCCCGCATGAACTTGCCGACAATCCCTTCGGCAAAGGCGATCGGTAGGAAGACGGCGACGATGGTCGAGCTGACCGCCAACACCGCCAGACCGATCTCGCCGGTCCCGCGGCTTGCGGCTACTTTCGGCGTCTCGCCTCTCTCCATATGACGGAAGATATTCTCACGGACTACGATGGCGTCGTCGATCAGCATCCCGATGGAGAGGGCCAGCGCCATGAGGCTGATAGTGTTGATGCTGATGCCGATGATGTAGAGCACCATGAAGGTGCCGAGTATCACCATCGGCAGCCCTGCCACGGTTACCAGGGTGTTACGGAGATCACGGAAGAAGAGAAACACTACCAGCGCGGCCAGAACCGCCCCGATTATGAGCGAGAGCTGAGTATCATCGACCGACTGCCGGGTGAAATCAGACTGATCAAAGGCGATGCCGAAGCTCAGATCGGGATAGTCTTTCTGAAAGCGGGCCAGCTCCCGCTTGATGCCGTCGGCAACCTGTACGGTATTCGAGCCGGACTGCTTCTGGATTTGCGCCACGACGCTGTCACGGCCATCGAGACGCGAGAGGGTGCGGACTTCGGCCTGCCCCTCGGAGACAGCCGCGATGTCCTTGATCCTGACCACTACGCCGCCCTGCTTGGTCACCACTGGGATATCCTCAAGCTGGGCCAGGGACGTAACCTGGCCGGCCGTCCGCAGTGGCGCCTCTCGGCCTCCATCCACAATCCGCCCGGCCGGAACGTCCAGGCTCTCAGAGCGGATGGCCTGGGTGATCTGCTGGGGTGAGATGCCCTGTGCCTCCAGCTGGGAGGCCTGGATGTCGATGTGTACCTCTTTGACGATACCGCCGGTGGCGTTGACGGCCGCCACGCCGTCCACTTGCTCAAGCCGGGGCTTTAGCTTGTCGTCGAGAAGGGACCTTAGCTCTTCCGGCGTTAGCTTTCCGCTTTGGTCAGCGATGGCAAAGGCGATGATAGGCGCGCTCGATGGATCGAAGCGCAGTATCAGGGGTTCCCTCACGTCGGACGGAAGAGCGTTGCGGACCATATTCATTCGCGTCCTGACGTCATCCACCGCTTCCCTATCGTTCTTGTTCATATCGAACTGGACGAGTACCATGGAGAGGCTGTCTTGAGAGGTCGAGGTTAAAGTCTCTACACCGTTGATCGAGACCAGCGCGTCCTCGATCGGTTTCGTAACGGAACGCTCGACCTCCTGGGGGCTGGCGCCCGGGTAGGCCGTCTGGACTACCGCTACCGGGAAGGAGATATCCGGGAACAGATCGAGCCCCATCCGGAGGTAGGAGATAGCCCCCACGACCATTACGGCCAGGACAAACATGGTGATGAAGACAGGCTGCCGAATGGATAGGTCGGCCAGCCATAAGCGCTTCGGTTCGGCCAGTTCTCTCTCTACGGCCTCGGGACGGAGGTCGTCAGGCCCGGCGTCTCTGGGCGGTGATTGGTCCGTCATGGTGTTTTCATAAGAGGGCGATTTCCGGCCTGCTTTTGGCAGGTGCACCGGGGCGAGGAGCGGCGGCCGGTCCGGCTTCGGGAATCTCCATCATGGCACGGTAGATTAGATCCTGGGCCCGGGCCACTACTGTCAGCTCCTCCAGGCTCAGGCGGTCTGCGATCTTTCGAAAGTAGTCCTGGCCTACCTGCGTCAACCGGTCCACCAGCTCAACACCTGCTCTGGTGGCATGTAACAATACCAACCGGCGGTCGCCGGGGTCATTCTGCCGGCTGACCAGACCCTGAGCGATTAACCGATCAGCAACTCCGGTGGCCGTCGATAATGTCATCCCTACAGTATGGGACAGCTGGGTCATGGCCACGCCGCCGCTAACCGCCACCACGAAAAGGACCTTCAGTTGGGGCATTGTCAGATCGACCCCGGCCCATTCGCGATCCCCGCCAAGCTGGAGGTGCCGGTGATAGAATCTCCGGCTCCCCTCGATAATATCGTTAGTGAGTCGTTCTCGTTCGTCCATTCTTATGGCCTCCCCACGCTCGCTTCAGGCCCGAGCTATGCACGACGTGAATAGTTCGTGCACCGGGAATATTTTCTATGGCGCTAAATATACGGCCCCTGGCATGTTACGGTCAAGTCAGCGGCGCAGTTTGGATGCTACATGTGAGAATAAGGCCGACCTGTGGTTGCTTCGCCTCCCCCACACCACCCAACCCAGCCCCGCGGCTTTCAATGACTTCTTGGCTGTGTTGTCATTGGAAGGAGGAGCGATAGGAGACGCCCCCTGTGACAATGACGGGAGCTTGCCTCATCTTACCGCATGCTTCAAGTCCCCGTTGGCCCCATCGAAGTAGGAGACGTGAACACGACCGTGCGAGTCCACTGCAGTCGAATTACTTGCTCCAACCGCCGTAGAGCTACTATCGACGATCTCCAGGGCATATGGTGACGTGCCGGACGAGGCAAGCTCGTAGTGCCAGAGGCGGCCGTCAGAGAATCCTAGCACATGAGCAGTATCTTTTGAGTCTAGCGCCAGGGAGAGGTCACGGTATGCGGAAGGCCATGGGGGATCGGCCTTAGGCCACCGGACATTGCCCTGAGAGTCGACCGCGAAGTACCGGTTGCTGTGCAACACCTCACGTGGAATACCAGGTGCAGCGGTGGCCCAGCAGCCAGCCCAGGTGCCGCTCTTGTTGGTCTTGTAGCCATGTCCCCACACGTCTCCATAACTTGTCAGTATAACGTACGATATGTGCACCCTTCCGTTCGAGTCGATGTAAATGGATGGCGCCCACAGGGTGAAAAACCCACCTGAGCAAGCGCTCAGGCTCTGCACAGGTGAACTGATGTCGAAAGTCCCGTTGCTGTTGTTAGTATATAGAGTTGCGGCGTAATTGTAGTAGCCTGTACCATCGCTGCCGAACCACCGGGTGGCGAAAAGGTGGACGACGTCGTTCTTGTCGACTGCCAGGGATAGGCCGTTTATCTCGTAGCTACCCCACGCGTACTCTGACAGGGGCTTCTGCTCCAACCAGGTACCCGAGGTATCCCTGACCATGACCCTGGCGCGGTTGGTCCAGCGGTCAATATAGCCGATGTAGACTTTCCCCCTAGAGTCGACCACGATAGAAGTGCTGGCAGGTGAGACCGTAGACGTGATGCCCGACCCCGGCCCGCGAATGATTGCTGTCGTCCAGCTCCCGTTAGCGTTGGTGGCATATTTCAGGAAGCAGTCGCCACCGTTGCAGCCCACGTAGCTGATGTGAAGCCTGTCATTCGAGTCTATAGCGATAGAGGTCCACATCCCAACTACCCCTTCGCTATCGATGATCTCGGTAGTCCAGGAAGGGATGGGAGTCGGAGATGCTGTAGGTTCCGGGGACACCGTGGGTATTGGGGTCGGCGTCGCGAGGGGCACGGTGGGCGTCGGTGTAGCGTTGCCCGGCGGTATCGGTGGAGTAGGTACGGCATCCGAGAGGACGGCTTGGCGCAGGGCCAACGGCAGGAAAGCCTTGGTCTCCATAACAGCTGCGCTCGTGACCTGCGCTGAGGCATTGTTACTGGGATCCGCGGCCTGGCTCAGGAAAAGCGTTCCCAAAACAATGCAGACAAAGATAAGGGTAAGCGCAGAAATCCGCCGTCTCATGATCTCGCTCCGATTCTGATTGGTTTAGTCTTCAGCAGGTAGTCATCCGGCAAGCGATATTTACCATCCATTTGATCCATTGCTCACGTTCGGAAGGTAAGCCCTGGTGGGTAGAGGAAGAAGCATCGGTGTTGGCGTGTTGAACGACCCAGGGGTTGCGGTAGGCGTTGCCGTGGCTAACTGCGTCGGGGTCGGACTAGGCGTTAGTGTAGCAGTTGCAGTAGATGCTGGCCCGCCTGTGACGGTAGCGGATACGATAGACGGCGTGTCACAAGTAAGACCGCTTGGTTGTTCCCATGCGGAAGTGGCGGAAGGGGAGGTCACGCTCAAGTGTCCATTTGTCTTTTGACCACACCAATTCCACGTAGAGTACGCTATCCTCACCGTGAGCAGGTAATATCCTGGCCCCTGCAACGGAAAGATGTAGCTGGCCGACTTTGGCGAGCGGCTGTCATTCTCCATGGATGTTTCAACGTTGAACGTAACATCGCCTTCGCTGTTGGAGTAGAATTGCGCATAGTAATTGCAGTACAATATGCCCGTACCGCTGCAGTCCATAAGCGTCTGCCGATACCCCCAATTGATCTGGGGGGCGGCGGCATTGCTAACCATCCCCACAGGCGTCAGCAACAGGGTTGCCCAAGCGGCTATAAGTCCTGCGGTCAACAGCCACGCTCTATGACTCAATTTGGCGGTCCTCCTGGTCGTAAATATCATCAAAAGAATGCCGCTATTGTGTGAACATAGCATGACTCCAAGCCGTACAAATGCTACAGTTTCGACCACATATTACAGAGAGCGGTTCTCGCAGCTTAAATAGGGCAGCTCTTGTGCTTGACGATAGCGCTCGCTGAGAGTCGACAGCACCCTCCAGTGCGATGGCCTCCAGGTAGGTGGGAAGGATGGATTCCCACTATACCGACCATCTGCATCGCCTTTCGCCCGTGATCCCCCGCCAGCTCCAGGCGATCCTTGCGGTGATAGGAGCCAACCTGGATTGACAAAAATTGACAATTGCGCGGATAGTGTTCCTAATTCTGGAGAAATCGTCTGAAACCACACAGGAGGTTATCATCTTGGCTGACACTTCGGACCTGGAAGCGAGGATAAGTGCCTTAGAGGATATTGAAGCTATCAAGCAGTTGAAAGCCAGGTACTGGCGTTGCCTCGACAAGAAGTTGTGGGACGAGTTCGGGACCTGCTTTGCCGAGGATGCGACGTTCAACGTCGGCGAAACCCCACTTGGCGCTGTCGGCCTATCCAGGGGCAGAGACGAGATTGTTCAGTTTGTGAAGGGCCGTATGGAGCGTAGCTGCGCTACAACCTTTCACCAGGGACAGGCCCTGGAAATCGTGACCAGGACCGATACTACGATCAAGGCCGTCTGGAGATTCCATGACTACCTGATCGTAAAGCCCGACGCCGAGACCAATGAGTGGTTAAAGGGATATGGCTTCTACGAGGATGAATACGCAAAAGCGGCGGGCCAGTGGAAGATAAAGAGCCTGAAGGTTACGCGCCTGTTTACGGAGACGTTGACCAGGCGCGTCTGGCCAGTCGTTGGCTAGGGTGCGGGCAGGCGCTTAACCAGGTATCACAGAGAGCCGGCATTATTCAGGCGGTTAGGGCGGCTTCTCCGTAGGCAGTTGACCTATCAGGCCTAACTCTCGGAGGGGCTGGGTTCGGACGGCTCCCGGAGTTCCGGCTGGCGGTTTCCTTCTCTGCCGTGAAGGGGCAACGGTGTACTCGCTGGGGGCATCCCAATCACCACCGTGTTGCCCGAGCCCTCCCCCAATTGTTGGAGTAACCTGAGCTGCAGCAGGGCAGGCTTCTCGTCGACCAGCCGTGCGGCGTTAGCCAGAGTCCTGAGGGCGGCCGTCTCGCCACGCGCCTTCTCCAATGCTGCCAACCCTTCCTGTCTGGCCTTAACCACTTGTGAGAAGACCTTCTTCAACTCCCCGGGGAACATAATGTCTTTGATGCCGACCGAGAGAAGCCTGAGACCCAGCTCGGCCGCCTTCGCCACCGCGAGCTCCGTCAGCCTGGCGCCGATCTCGTCCCGCTTCTCCAGCACCGCTTCGATCTTCGCCGAGCCGACGATCTCACGCAGTCCCAGCTGAATCTCCACGTAAAGAGCCGATTGATAGTCTTGCACCTTATTGACGGCCGTCTCCGGCTCTATCACTTCGTATTTGGCGGCCAGAGTCACCCTGACCACTACCCCATCGGAACTGAGTACCTCCTGGCCTGGCAGCGAAACGAGTCTCGGCCGGATATCCACCTTCGTTATGGTGGTTGAAAAGGGGAAAACCCAGTATTGACCGGGGCCTAAGGTATCGCGAAACCGGCCTCTCGTGTATCTAAGGCCCCTCTCGAACTCGAACACCGTGACCCAGGTGGGCACAATCCCAACCCTGGACAGTAGCAAGAGAAAGAGCGCGAGCACGAGGAGGATCGCAACTATACTATATACGTATCCCATCCCAAAATCTCCTCGTAGTGCTCTGCCTCAGAGGGTACAGAGCGGCGGCGGAGGTCTAAGCCTGCAGGGCCGCCGACCTGTTGCGTTTCCGCAACCCTCCGAGGCAGTGGCGTTGGGTGACGAGCCCAGTGCTCATGGGGAGGTCCAACTCGTGGAACAGAGATGAATAACTCATCTTGCCACTTGCCACCCCGGGCAATGATAGCAGAACCTGGTAGTGTATACAAAGGTAGACAGGTGGGGAATGCAGTCCTGTAGGTGGATTAAGGGCGAGACAGTCGCTCCGGCAGGTCCAATACCGAGATTGCACCCGTCTCTAGGTATCGGCGTCCTCAAGGCGAACGCCTTTGCCGGCCCGCAGGTTTCCCCTGGCGGCTTCAATACGCTGGATGAACCGGGGATCGTTCTCCAGGAGGTACTCGAACCAGTCCTCTTCCGATTCAAACCCAATCAGTATCCCCGCCGGCTTACCATGACGGGTAATGATAACCTCTTCTTTTTCTGCAACGTGCAGATACCGAGAAAGGTCATCTTTCACTTCGGACAATGGTACCTTCTTCATCGCTCTTCCCCTACCCTCCTGAGCCAGGAGGCAACTTCCGATTTTGGCACAATAGCCAGGATCTCCACCGAATCCCCTGTTATGTCGTAGAAGATGCGGATGTCCCCGACCCGCAAGCGGTACTGCGGATGACTGAGCCCCCGAAGCCTCTTTATCCGGCTCTTGCTCTCTTTCATTGGCCGGTGTCTAAGGTGCGTTTCCAGCGCACCCTTCACCGACGCTCGGAGGTTCGCGCTCAGGGTCTTGAAATCCTCAACGGCCTCCGGCGCTAGGATGATCTGATATCGCATCTGGCTATATTGTAGCCAGAATCCACGGAGACGGCAAGAGCCTGGGCGCAAACGACTATGGTTTCTTGAAAAAGGAGGCGCTCAACTGAGAAGCTTCATGCGGCGCAGGAGTCGGAAGCAAAGCTAGCGAAGGGGTGTTGGTAGCGCATACCGGATTCGAACCGGTGGTCTCCTCCTTGAGAGGGAGGTGTCCTAGGCCGCTAGACGAATGCGCCCCTGTGCAACGTAATGTTACCATACGGCTTGGTAGCATGGCAATAGCCTGCTATAATCGACGAACCAATGGTGACTTTGTGGTGGGGGTTCGGTGCTGCCCGGCGCTGGGGCTGGCGTTGGACTGTCTTGCTCCTGCTCCCACTCTTGCTCGCGACGCTCTTCTTCCTGCCTTCTAGAGCCGCCTCCGTTCAGTCTACCGCTGTTCTCGTAAGGGGTATCGGCTACGGGATCATATCTGAGCCGTGGAACAGGGACATGGTGGCGGACCTGGGATTTACCTGGACCAAGTACCTTGTCTACTGGAAGGATGCGCAGCCGCGGAAGGGTGGCGCTCTCGATTTTCACTTCTATGACGACTGGGTAGACAGTGCTCGCGCTAAGGGGTTGCGCGTGATAATACGTGTGGACGATCCACCTTCTTGGGCCACAGGGACCACGGCTAAGAACGCCCCTCCTATTAATGATAGCGACCTGGCGGATTTCATGTACCAACTGGTGGCTCATTTCAGGGGCCGGGTGGATGCCTGGGAACTCTGGAGCGAGCCCAATCTCAATTACGAGTGGGGCTTTACCAGGCCAGACCCGGCCAGGTTCGCCCGGATGTTGCAGGCAGTTTATCCCAGGGTGAAGGCCGCCGACCCGCAGGCCCTCCTTATTGTAGGCGGGCTCTCTACCGCCGGCGGCGACTTCAACGATACCGGCAATGACGATCATATCGGCGATCTGGGTTATCTGACGCTCCTGGCCAGAGCCGGCGCTCAGGGCTACTTTGACGCAATTGGCACCCATCCCTACGGTGGTCCCTATCCCCCAGAGCAGGACTATGATATCGACAACACGACAACCCCGGTAGGGCTCTATTTCCGCCGGGCGGAGCTCCAGCATCAGGCATGGCTCCAGGCAACGGGGCAGGATATGCCGTTTTGGGCGACCGAGTTCGGTTGGATCCAGGACTTCGGCTGGAATTGTACCTGGGCCGACGCCGGGATTCCCTACGGCCGCCAGGCGCAAAAGGTGACGCCTCAGCAGCAGGCCGATTACCTGGTGCGGGCCTATCAGTATGCCCAGGCTAACTGGCCCTGGATGGGTCCCATGGTAATGTACGATCTGGATAAGGCCATCGACACCCCGGAGGCCTGCGACAACAATTACGACCGGTTCTTCGGGATTGTGAAGCCGGATGGGTCTCCCTCCCCCGCTTATACGGCATTGAAGGCCATGTCCAAGGTAGACAACGTCCCACCCATCTCTAGTGTGACTTCATTGCCTGCCTACTCCACCTCATCTTTCAGCGTTCAATGGAGCGGCGTCGATAACCCGGCCGGCACCGGTCTGAAGTCGTTTGACGTGCAGAGGCGGCAGGCCTCGGATCCCTGGGCCGATGTGGCGGTGGGGACCGCTGACACCTCCACCTCAGTCACTGGCAGAGAGGGGCAAACGCTATCATTCCGCGTCCGGGCGGTGGATAACGCTGGAAATTGGGAAAGCTTCCGGTCTGACGAAGGTGACATCTCTACTACTGTCGATACACTGCCTCCTATCTCCGCCGTCCTGCCGTACTCCATGCCGGTCACCTCAACTCTCAGTTTTCCTGTTAGCTGGGGCGGGACAGATGCCGGGTCTGGGATCGCGAGCTACGATGTTCAGTATCGTGACGGACAGGCGTACATCTGGACCGATCTGTTCAAAGGGACCACTCTCACTCAAACGACCTTCTACAACGGCCAGAACCGGCATACCTACTATTTTCGAGCGCGAGCGAAAGACCGGCTCGGCATTCAGGAGGACTATCCTCAGAATGCCGATAGCCAGATGCTTGTAACCACCAGCCCGTATATTACCACCACGGGAGCGCCTGAACTCACCCTCATGGCGCCCTGGGGACGCACTACAACTGTCCCCCAGACGTTGTCTTTTTCGAACCTGGGCGCCAGCTCAACAGGCTGGCAAGCGGCTGCTACTGCTCCGTGGCTTTCGATCAGTCCCGCCAGTGGGGTTCTGAGCCCCGGAGGCACGGCGACTGTGGCCATCTCGGCCTCTCCTCCGGTAACCGGCACCGGCAGCTCTCGGTTGAGCGCATCGGTGGTGATAACCGGCACTTCGGCGTGGAATAGCCCGATCACGGTCGCAGCTACGTTATATGCAGTTGATTCCCTGCAAACAAGCTATCTGCCGCTCGCTCTCAAACAGGCAACGTCAGCCTGGTAGGCTGTCCCGCTTGCTTAAAGCATTTGACACAAATGTTCTATCGCGCTAATATGAGCTTGGAAGTAAATCAATAAGAGAAGCAGAAGATGGCGACGATAGAGACGACCCCCAAGAACCTAGCCAGCCGTCCTGAGCCCTCTCCCAGGTACTGGGTGGAGGACAGGGTTGAAATCATAGACGGGTATGCCTGGGCGGATTTCATCCCGCAGCGGGGGAACATCATACCCGTCTGCCTCGGGAGGGCGGAGGATGTGGTGCCGGCCGCCAGGGGCGATACCCCCGTTCCGGATGAGCTATCCGGCATGAGACGGGCCATCCTGGAGGAGGCCCTGGAGGAAGTTAAGGAGGAGCGAAGGCCGGAGGATGCTCCCGTAAAGCGGTTTACCTTCCAGCGGGAGGCTCCTCGCGCCCAACGCTCCAGGTCCAAGCATTGACATAAAGTTGATAGGCGCTGCTACTACGGTCAGCTGGGCGCTTTGACATACCCTGGTCCCTCACCTGGCGGGCGGATCCCTCCACTGAGATTCCACTCAATGAGGAGCCGATTACCCCTACACATTAGGGCCTCTATCCTGTTACACTGTTCTCAAGGAGGTGCGCAGGTATCCGCCCGTTAATTTCCTTTACACTCTGTATACAGCGGGATATAATCTTCTAAGGCCGTATCGGAGGACATTGCCATGGGCATCATCTCCAGGATGACTACGCTCATCAGGGCCCAGTTAAGCCACCTGTTAGATAGCGCCGAGGATCCCCGTCAGACGCTAGATTACTCATACCAGAAACAGGTGGAGATGCTTCATAATGTCAAGCGCGGGGTTGTGGAAGTGGTCACGTCACGCCGGCGCCTAGAGCTACAGGCGGCTCGCCTGCAGGAGAACGTGGCGAAGCTGGATGACCAGGCGCGGCATGCGGTTGCAGTGGGGCGGGATGACCTGGCCCGGCTCGCCTTGACGCGCAAGCAGGCTGCGCTCATGCAGCTTCAAGACCTGGCTAAACAAATAGACGATCTTGCGAAGGAGCAGGACAAGCTATCCGGCGCCGAAGCGAGGCTCGCCACCAAGATCGAGGCCTTCCGGACCCGGAAGGAAGTAATCAAGGCACAGTATTCTGCGGCAGAAGCCCAGGTCCGTATCGGGGAAGCCGCGACCGGCATATCTGAAGAGATGGCCGATGTCGGAATGGCCATCCAGCGCGCCGAAGACAAGACGGAGCAATTGCGGGCCAGGGCCGGCGCCATCGATGAGCTGGTCGCCGCCGGCACACTGGATGACTTCACCGGCGGACAGGACCAGGTCCAGCAGGAGCTCAACAGAATAAGTGCAAGTACGAATATTGAACAGGAGCTAGCAGCTTTAAAGCAAGCCGCAGCCCCGAAGCAGTTAAAGGAGGGCGAATGATCGTCCGTATCCTATCTGAAGGACAATACCGTCTGGACAGCAGCTACCTGGACCAGTTGAACGCCCTGGACAACCGGCTGGTGCAAGTCGTATCGGCTGGAGAAGAGGACCAGTACCAGAGACTCTTCGCCGAAATGCTCGCCGTGGTTCGGGAGAAGGGAAGTCGCGTTGGTGAGGAGGAATTGCTGGAATCAGACATTATTCTACCTGCCCCTGACACCTCGTTGAAAGAGGCCAGGGGTCTCTTCATTGGCGACGGCCTTATCCGGGGCCACACCGTTTAACCAGTATTAGGAGTATGAACAGTGACCAAGAAGTTTGAGCTGGCACCTGAGCTGCTGCGCTGGCGATGCAATACCGAAAGCTTTCAGTTTGAGTGCACTAGCGAGCTGGCGCCGCTGCAGGAGTTCATCGGACAGGACCGGGCCGTAAAGTCGATCGAGTTGGGCCTCGCAGTGGAAAAGCCGGGCTACAACATGTTTGTTACCGGCCTGACCGGAACCGGCAAGACCTCTCTGATCAAGGCTTATCTGCAGAAGATAGTCGGCACCCGTATCGCTGAAGGCGCGGACTTCCACCCGCGTGATTGGTGTTACCTGTTTGACTTCTCAGACTCCGACCGGCCTCAGGTAGTCGATTTGCCTCAGGGCAAGGGTAAGGTCTTCAAGGACAAAATGGAGCAGATGCTCAAGACCCTGCGGAATGAGATCGCCAAGGCCTTCTCCAGCGATGAATATAACGAGCGTCGCAAAGAGATCATGGAGGGCGGAGAGAAGGTCCAGAGAGAGGTCTTCCAGGAGCTGGAGAAAGAGGCCAAAGAGCAGGGTTTCATGTTGCGCATGTCCCCCATGGGTATGATGGTGATACCAATGGGGCCGGATGGCAAGCCATTCAGTCAGGAGGAATTCCTGGCTTTGGAGGAAGACCTCAAGACCGAAATCGAGACCCGGCGGGCGGCGTTCATGGCCAGGGCCGGGGAAACTCTGGAGAAGGCGCAGGCGCAGGAAAAGGATACGGTAGAGAAGATCCGTGCCTTGGATGAGACTGTTGCTGAGGCGGCGATAAGCCGTCCGTTTCAGGAGCTGACAAACTCCTATAAGCGCTTCCCCAAGGTAGTTGCGTACCTTCAAGACGCCAAAGCCTATACTTTGAAGAACCTGGACCTCTTCCGAAGACAGGAAGAGGCGGTGCCTACGGTCCCCGTTGGAGATGCTCAGGCGATGGGCGCGGCGATGAGATCCGCTGAGCTCCATGCGGCCTTTCAAGTGAACGTATTCGTGGATAACAGCAACACGCAGGGTCCTCCTATAGTAATGGAGTCCAACCCTACCTACGGTAATATGTTCGGCCGGATAGAGCGTCGATTTTTCATGGGCGCCTATCTGACCGATCACACTATGCTCAAGCCCGGCTCTGTCAGCGCGGCCAACGGAGGCTATCTAGTGCTGAATGCCCGGGACGTCCTGATGAACCCCGGGGTCTGGGAGGGTCTGAAGAGGGTAATCAAGAACCGGGAGCTGCGGCTGGAAGACCCGATGGAGCAGTATGGCTTCTTGACACCTCACGGACTTAAGCCTCAGCCAATCCCCACAGATGTTAAGTGTATCGTGATTGGTGATTCTCAGGTGTATCACCTCCTGTCCGCCTACGACGAGGACTTCTGGGAGATGTTCAAGGTCAAGGCCGATTTTGACTACCAGATAGATCGCAGTGAGAATAACATAGGCGCCTATTGCGCTTTTGTTTCGTCCTACTGTGAGGCAGAGAATCTGCGTGCTTTTGACCGGACAGGGGTTGGGAAGATCATCGAGCACGGGGCCAGGCTGGTAGCGGACCAGGAGAAGCTTTCCTCCCGGTTCGGCCTCATCAAAGACCTGCTGATTGAGGCTGATTACTGGGCAAGGAAAGAAGCCTGCACCACGGTCACTGGTGACCACGTCTCGAAAGCCATCGAAGAGAAGTTCTACCGGTCCAACATGGTCGAGCAGCACATACAGGAGATGATAACGCGCGGCACTATCATGGTTGATATAGAGGGGACCGTTCCCGGGCAAGTGAACGGTCTTGCAGTTTATGATCTCGGCGACATCAGCTTTGGGAAGCCCTCACGCATCACGGCCCAGACGTTTATGGGCCGCGGGGGGGTCGTCAATATCGAGCGTGAGGCCAAGCTCAGCGGCAAGACCCATGACAAGGGCGTGCTTATTCTGTCCGGCTACCTCGGGTACAAGTACGCACAGGAGAAGCCCCTTTCTCTGTCCGCCAGCCTCTGTTTTGAACAGTCATACGAAGGGGTCGATGGTGATAGCGCCTCCTCCACGGAGCTTTATGCCATTCTGTCCAGCATAGCGGAGGTTCCATTGCGTCAGGATATCGCCGTTACGGGTTCCGTGAACCAGAAAGGGCAGGTTCAGCCAATCGGCGGAGTAAACCAGAAGATCGAGGGATTCTTCGAGGTATGCAAGGCCAAGGGCTTCTCCGGTACTCAGGGTGTGATGATACCCCATACCAACATCAAGAACCTGATGTTGCGGGATGAGGTGGTAGACGCCGTAAAGGCGGGCCAGTTCCATGTCTATGCGGTCGAGACAGTGGACCAGGGGATCGAGATTTTGAGCGGAATGCCGGCCGGTGAGCGGGGAGATGATGGGCTCTTCCCTGAGGGAACTGTAAACAGCCTGGTTAATAAGCGCCTCCGCCAGATGGCGGAAAACATGCGCTCATTCCAGTCCAATGCAGACGACAAAAAGGGAGAGAATAAGGATAACAATAACAAGGAGAAAGAACCCTCGGAATGAGTGTTACCCTTTACACGACTCCTACCTGACCGTATTGCCACCAGGTGAGAGAGTTCCTCTCCCGGAAAGGCGTTCGGTTTACCGAGCATGATGTGGCCTCAGACCAGTCAGCAGCATCAGAGATGGTGCAGCGGTCGGGCCAGATGGGCGTGCCGGTGACGATCATTGACAACCAGGTCATTATTGGATTTGACCGGGCCGGCTTGGAGCGGGCCTTGGCATCGCAGAAGCCCAGCCTGGGCATTCGGGTAGCTGACGCTGCCTCTAAAGGATTGCGTCCGGGTGCACTGGTCGGTGAGGTGTATTCGGGGTCCGCTGGGGAGCAGGCCAGCCTGAAACCCGGCGACATAATCGTGGAGGCGGAAGGTCAGAAGATATGGGGGCCGGCGGACCTCAGCAAGACCCTGGGCTATCTGGCTAAGGGCAAGGTTATGACACTGACTGTCATGCGGGGAGACGAGCGTATGGTGGTGAGGGCACCACTTTAGAACCGGTTCAGAGGGGCGACCCCCAGAGGGCGTACCAGCGCTCTAGCTCCGGCTCCAAGGGCAGCTCCGCTTCCATAACTGAGCGCAGATGGAGCTCGGAGGGGTTGTCTCGCTGAGTGCCGGTGCCTCTGGGTACAAACGGGTAGAACTTGCCCCGTTTGTAGTTATAAACCCAGAAGACTGACCCTCCATCCTTGTCAGTAAAGCGGAATACTGCAGCCAGCAATTGCTCCCCGAAGTTCCCTTCCTGGAGGGACTGGCTAACCATGTAGATGGTATTGACAAGGTCCTCGAAGTCGGGGTCCTCCGCTACGATCCACCTGAATCCGTATTCGTCTTTCGACGTGCTTATGGCGCTTTCCGTAGCCTTAGCGCTGATCTGGAGCAGTTCCTCCAGGTCTTTCTCGACCTCGTCATAGACCGACGATTGGACCGGCTTGAAACAGATGCCCGCCCTCCCGGTGCTCTGTAGTCCCAGCTTGGTGCTCATGGTCACATAGGCGGTAGAGATAGCGAAGATCTGGTCCAGGCGGGACGGCGCCGGCCTGGTATGTCCAAAGATCGAATCGAAGAGGCTCATCGTCGCTCCATTTCCGCTCCCATTCTCTGTAACTGCTCGAGCCGACGCTCCAGGGAAGGATGGGTCGACAAAAGCTCCATGAGCGAAGCACCGCGGAGCGCCGGGACGATGAAGAATGCGTTCATCCCCTCTGCTTGCCGGATATCCTTCTCTGGGATTTGCTGCATAGTTCCGCTAATCTTGACCAGGGCTGACGCAAGGTTAGAAGGGGCCCCAGTCAGGATAGCTGAGCCCCGGTCAGCAGCCAGCTCACGATAGCGGGAGAGCGCCCGGATGAGGAAGAAGCTAATAAGCCAGACGAGTATGGATGCTAAATATACGATGATCAGAGCCTGGCCTGACTGGTCTCTGCCCCGTCTTCCGCCATAGGAACTGAACATCGAGAACCGCATGATAAATTGGGCAACGGTCGCGAAGAAGCTGGCCAGGGTTATTACTGTTACATCCCGATTCTTGATGTGAGTTAGCTCATGTGCAAGCACGGCCTCTAGCTCCGGCTCATCCAGTCTCTCCATCAACGAAGTGGTAACACATATCACTGATTTGCTCGGGCTTCGGCCGGTTGCGAAAGCATTGGGTATCGGGCTATCGGAAATTGCCACCCGTGGCTTTGGGATACCCCCCATGACGGTGAGGCGCTCCACCATGCCATGCAGCCTGGGCGCCTGCTCGACGCTTACTTCCTTACCTCCCATCGACCAGAGAGCCAGCTTATCTGACATGAAGTACTGGATGCCCAGAAGAACAGCTGCGATAATTGCCAGGGAAACATAATCTACCCCGGCTGACCAGAGGACCGTTATGAAGGCCAGATATAGGGCTGCCAGTAGGAACATCGTAATAAACATTCGGGTGGACAGCCCTACATCCCGCCCGTACCAATTTCGTTTCATTGAAAGCTCCCAAAACTCTCTACTATAATTCTAATCCAATGTGGTTCTTAATCCAATAGAAGCTCGATCAGCATTTGCACTGAGGCAGCGGTTTATGTTAGTATCGACATAAGCTAAACCAGTCTACAGATAGAAAGGGCCACGATGCAATCACAACAGATAAAAGATATGGCCAAGTCCCTCGGGGCGGATATGGTTGGCATCGCTGATGCTAAGCGCCTGACCGACGTACCTGGCTACAAGCCCGAAGATCTAGTCCCCGGCGCCAAGTCCGTCATTGTGGTAGGCAAGAGGTTGCTGCGCGGCTCTCTCGCCAAGGGGAGGGGACGCCCGGTAGCCTGGGCTACTATTCACCTGAACCTGAAGATCAATGAGATTATTTATGAGATCGCCGCAGCCCTGGAAGATGAGGGGCAGCATGCATTCCCGGTCTTCTTCCTGCCTATGACTTTCCTGCCCCCGGAAGACCTGAAGAGCAAGGAGCTCATCCTGACTACCCCGAATTTCTCGTATCGCCATGCTGCGGTCGCTGCAGGGCTGGGCGAGCTGGGCAAGAATAACCTCTTCCTGCATCCCAAGTACGGGGCCCGTAACCGTCTCGCAGCGATCATAACCGACGGTGAGCTTGCAGCGGACTCTCCGGCCACTAAGAAGTATTGCACCTGGCCGGAATGCAAGGCGTGCATAGAGGCCTGCCCGTCCAAGGCTTTGCAGCTCGATGACAATCACGTCTTCACACGCTGCAACAAGTATCACAATGCTAACCTGCACCTCTTGGGCTACGGTAGCTGCAGCATGTGCCAGATATCCTGCCCCGTAGGAAGCAGCGCCACAAGCTAGAATAGCACTGGTTGAGGGTCTGCCACGGTAGACCCTGGTAAGCGAGGGCGGCCGGAATTCCGGCCGCCCTCGCTGTTTGTGATTGCGGGCCTCCTAATCCCTCGAACAACTCCCATCCTCTCCGTCATTGAAAGCCTCTTGTCCGTCATTGCGAGCTTTGGCAGGCAGCCTGGGGCTGCGGGAGAAATGGAATGACATGCCTGCGTGCGAGGGCTAGTGCTTCGGGGTATGCTTTAGTGGTGCGTTGGGTAGAAGAAGGCCGTTTCGGCATTGGTGCATTTGAT
>ORJL010248317.1_pt1 | contig 36986 bp, 30 predicted proteins | sample 1779941 | NCBI WGS metagenome assembly ORJL01 (sample SAMEA104232317, study PRJEB22302) | groundwater metagenome | biome: forest; feature: aquifer; material: groundwater | place: USA | collected 2011-08-07 | depth 5.8 m | reverse complement strand
TTTATTGCTCTTTGCGACAACGATTGATTTTTTTTCTTTCCTTAGTTATCAATCGCTACTCTTTACTAAAACCATTTTCCGTACAATTAAATTTTCTCCGGTATAAAGTGCATAAAAATAAACTCCGGATGAAAGTGTAGAACGCAGAGTGCTGAACAAAGAACTATAAGTTCCCGGCTGCTGGTATTCGTTCACAAGTGTAGTCACTTCCCGACCTAGAGAATCATAAACTTTTAAAGTAACAAAACTTGCCGCCGACAATTGATAACTAATAACAGTATTCGGGTAAAAGGGATTTGGATAGTTCTGGTGTAAACTAAATGTATTTAGAATTGTTTTTTCTTCCGGGTTACGTATCCCTGCATAACTTGCTAATGTAGCGATTGAAAGCTTAGCACATTTCTCTAAATAAGGTTTATTGATATGTTGAACAACATCATTGGTTGTATGAGAGTAAGGATTGAAATCCCGATTGCCATTTATGTAAGAATAATTTTCGATAAATAATATTGCTGGATAATTTTTATTCCAGAACGAAGAGTGATCACTGTTAGAAATCCCGGGATTAATTAAAACAAGATTTAACCCTATTCTGTAAAAATTATTAACATTAATCATCTTGCCCGCCAATTGATTTGAGTTACTAATATTTCTGGAATGTACTTCTGCTAAATTATCATTATCGCTATCCCACCCGATCATATCCATATTAATAACAGCAATAATGCTGTCCATTTTCAAACTTGCCTGCTGGGAATAATAAGTACTTCCTAACATACCTAGTTCCTCATTATCCCATAAAGCATATACAATTGTATAATCAGTTTGATATTGTGAAAGAACTCTTGCAGCTTCTAATACTGCAGAAGTACCACTTCCATTATCATCCGCTCCAGGTGCGGCTCCAGTATAAGGTTGGCTGTCAAAGTGTGCACAGAATATAATTTTCTGATTAGATTTCTTTCTTCCGAGCTGAATACCAATTACATTTCCTCCTCCTCCATCAAATCTTTGTATAGAAGAATTTAATCCATATTTCTGAAACCGCATTTGTAAATATTCCTCAGCAAGTAAATTATCGTAGCTCAAATAAGAACGTGATGTAATGAAAGAGCTGCCATTCGATAATTTAACAGACTTTTCTCCTGTTAGTTCTTTCAGATTTTCATAGAGTGAATCAATACTTACCGAATTGATTATTGCAATAACAATTGGATCAGTCTGCGCAGATATGATCTCAATCGTCATAGAAATAATTAAAAACAAATAGAAAATAAATTTTCTAATCAAGATAAATCCTAAATGTTAACTACTAATCTAAAAAAGAATGGTGTGAAGACAATGCAATTTTAATTCATAGTTGTACTTGCATGTTTATTCAACTCGCCTTATATTTTCAGTCAAATTTATGGAATAACCTAAATAATTTAGAAAAAATATGCTCGATGACTTAGATATTACTATTCTTAAGAGACTTCAGGAAAACGGAAGGACTAAAAGAAATGAGTTGGCGGATGCAATCGGTCTATCAATCCCTTCTTTAAGTGATCGTCTAAAAAAACTTGAAGACAATGGCGTGATTGAAGGTTACTATACGAAAGTTAACAGGCATTCGTTCGGTTTTGATATTATGGCTTTCGTCTCGGTAATTATGGACTCTTCAAAAAATTATGAAAAATTTTCCGAGCTCGTAAAAAAAACTCCTGAGATACTAGAGTGTCATGCAATTCTTGGTGAGGGTTCTCATATTCTTAAAATTGTAGTCAAGGGTTCAAAAGATTTAGAAATGCTTCTTGGTAAAATTCAATCATGGCCGGGAGTGCACCGGACGGTTACAAGTTTTGTATTATCTACTATAAAAGAAACAACAAGCTTAAACTTACAATCTAAAAAGGAGTAGCAATGGCAAAAGCAAATTCTCCCGCACTTATTGTGCTTTCGTATATAAAAACAAATAAGATTCAATTCGTTGATTTCAAGTTTATGGATTTTCCGGGACAGTGGCAGCATTTTTCTGTTCCTGTTAATCAATTAAATGAAGATTCTTTTGAAGACGGATTTGGATTTGACGGTTCATCAATCCGTGGATGGAAACATATCCACGAAAGCGATATGCTAATCATTCCGGATGCAACAACAATGTTTCTCGATCCGTTTATAACATTGCCTACAATATCTATGATCTGTGATGTATATGAACCGGCAACAAAAGAAAAATATTCACGATGTCCGCGCAACATTGCACAAAAAGCCGAAGCATATTTGAAATCAACCGGAATTGCAGATACAGTTTACTTTGGACCTGAAGCCGAATTTTTTGTTTTCGATGATGTACGTTTTGATTCCGGGCCTAATTTTTCTTTTTACTCAGTTGATTCTGTAGAAGGGAAATGGAACAGCGGACGTGAAGAAGACCCGAACCTTGGTTACAAACCCCGTTATAAAGAAGCTTACTTCCCCGTTCCTCCGACTGATAAATTAAATGACCTTAGAAATGAAATGGTTGTTAATCTAATGAATATGGGAATAGAAGTTGAAACACAACATCACGAGGTTGCAAGCGGAGGGCAATGCGAAATTGATTTGCGATATGCGCCTTTATTAAAAGCTGCCGATCAATTATTAATGTTTAAATACGTTGTAAAAAATACTGCAAAGAAAAACGGTAAGACCGTTACATACATGCCTAAACCGATCTTCGGAGATAATGGAAGCGGAATGCACGTTCATACAAGTCTATGGATGAAAGGTAAACCTCTTTTTGCAGGCGGAGGATATGCCGGATTAAGTGAAATGGCTCTTTATTATATCGGCGGACTTTTAAAACATGCGCCATCATTACTTGCTTTTACAAACCCGACTACTAATTCATATAAAAGATTAGTCCCCGGTTTTGAAGCTCCGGTAAATTTAGCATACTCGCAAAGAAACAGAAGTGCATCCATAAGAATTCCTATGTTCTCTAACAATCCTAAAACTAAACGAGTTGAATTCCGATGTCCGGATCCATCAAGCAATCCTTACCTCGCTTTCTCCGCAATTATGATGGCCGGACTTGATGGTATTAAAAATAGAATTGATCCCGGTGACCCTTTAGATAAAGATATTTATGATTTATCACCGGAAGAATTGAAAGATGTTCCATCAACTCCCGACTCTCTTGGAAAAGCTTTGGAAGCATTAGCCGATGATCACGAATATTTATTGAAAGGTGATGTATTTACCGAAGATGTAATTAATACGTGGATTGATTATAAAATTGCCAAAGAAATAAAACCGATGGCGTTACGTCCGCATCCGTTTGAGTTTGAAATGTACTTTGATGTGTAAGAAACAAAAAAATGATAAGTTGAAACCTAAGGGCTCACTTATTCGAGCCCTTTTTTATTTCGGTAGTACTATTTCTTGCGTTCTAAATGCACGCGGGAATTGGCTCTTCAATCCTTCTTTGGAAGCAACTGCTGTTCCTAAATAATAGTTTTTGTATTTAACAACTTTCTGCCCGCCGATTTCATAATGTTTTTTTATTATTCCGCCGCTGAAATAAATATTAAGCTCGGAAATGTTTTCAAGCTCAATAATATTTTTTGTAATTGCTGTACTAAAAACTTGCGCTGCAAGCGGATTGAGTTGAAGGATTTTGCGTTTACCAACAGTCCCAAGTCGTGTTCCAATTCTGTTAAATGATTCAAGATGATCGCTGTTCCAATCATTACTAACAAAATGAATATCGTTGTTCTTGATCAAATATTTGTAATCATCAAATTTATTCCGGTCTATTCCATAATAATCAGAAAGAACTTTTAGATAACTATTTATTTTTCCGCTTGATGATTTAATCAGATCATATTTTTTTTCTTGTCTAGCGGAATGCTCTAACGGTTCGGTCTTATCAATCTTTTTCAGCTTAGCAACAAAAAACCCTTCGCTTTCAATTTCCCACGGAAAGATCCGGCGTGTTTTCTTTAACTCACTGCTAAGACTTTCATTTCCAAATTTTGTATATCCTTCATTGCTTTTTACAGTCAGATCTATTTCTTCCAGTTCAACAGGATATTTGTTCAATACTTTATTTATTACAAGTTCATTCTCTTCAAGGGTTAATGTACATGTTGAATAAACAATCTCGCCGTTGACTTTACACATTTTAATTGCTGCAATAAGAAGCCGTAATTGTAAATCCGACATTGCTTCAGCTTTGCGCTGATCCCACCAATTACTAACCTCACCTTTTTTCTGAACGATTCCTAAAGCACTGCATGGTGCATCAACTAAAATTTTATCAAACCGGTTCTCAAATTGTTTACTAAGCAATTCACCTTTGCCGTGTAAAATACCAACATTCACCAAACTCATCTTATCAACGTTAAAGACCAAACTTTTCAAACGGTCAACCGATATTTCATTAGCAATCAATGTTCCGCGGTTATTCATTAATTCCGCAAGCTGTGTTGTTTTAGAACCCGGTGCCGCACACAAATCCAAAACTGCATCGTTACTGCCTGGATTAAGGACAAGAGCCGGGATCATAGATGATAAACTTTGTATATAATACTTGCCGAGGATAAACTCGAGCGTTTTACTTACAACATCTTCGCCGGATATTATACGAAATGCATTTTTAATATTGGGGACTTCCTGGAGATTAATCCCGTAACTCTTCAAACGTTCTTCCAAATCATAATTTTCATATAGCAAAGAAGTTCTGAGATACGGTTTGTACTGGCTGTTGTGATATTGTTTATAATTAATTAGAAATTCTTCGCCAAAGTGCGTGCGGATATAATCTGTTATGTTACTGCTGAGTTCTATCAAACTATTGTCGTGTGAGGTTGAGTGAGTTGAATACTTGTATAGAATTTCTTTTGAATCCTTTAGAGTTGGGGAAGTTCAGCTTGAACTCCTTTTCCATTTCTTTTAAGAATGAATCGAGATGTTTTTCGTAATCGCGTACAGTTTCATAAACATGCATTGCTTCTTTAGGAATTTTTATCCGGGGCGGTTTTAATCTGTTCGCATAGAGAACATATTTTGCTTTAAAGTGATCGTCTGTAGTAAAAATAGTTTCGCCAAGTTCATTTGTAATTTGGTAACTGTCAAAAAAAGGTGGCGGAAGAAAAAGAATTTTTCCCGGAAGAGATATTTCTTCGTATTCAGCCGAGCCGATAAAATCATCCGGGAACGATTTCAACTTCTCTTTGACTTTCTCAACCCAATTTTGTGCAAATTCTTTTTCTGTCATGACCGTTTTCCGATCATCCTGAGGAGCCCGGCTGTTTCCGAACGACGAAGGATCTCACAACTCGATATTTGGAGATTCTTCACCCAACAAATGTTGGATTCAGAATGACAATATTATTTAATTGTTTGAAAATTTAAATCAACTGATTCCGGTTTTTCAATCCAATCAGCTACAAAAACATTAGTATCACGTGACGGTTTTCTATCAGCTCTTCTGTTAGAACAAAAAACTATTTTTTTACCGTCGAATGAAAACATCGGGAATGCATCAAATGTTTCTGAATTAATAATTTTCTCAAGTCCGGTCCCATCAATATTAATCATAAAAATATTGAATATCCTTCCGCCCTTATCAATGGAGTGAATATTGGAACAGAATAAAATCTTTTTTCCATTAGGATGAAAGAAAGGAGCCCAATTAGCACCAGGAAGGTTCGTAACTTGTTTTACATTCTTACCGTCAGTATCAGCAACAAAAATGTTTAGTTCTTTCGGTTCAACATAACCTTCGGATAGCAATTTCTTATATGTTTCTGCTTGATCGCCTTGCGGTCTGCTTGCGCGCCAAACAATCTGTTTTGAATCGCGCGAAAAGAAAGCGCCTCCGTCGTATCCTAATGTGTTAGTAAGTTGTAAATATTCCCCGGTTTTTATTTCATACCGCCATAATTCCAAATCACCCGAACGTGTTGAAGTAAAGATTATGTATTTGCCGTCAGGAGAAACTGTAGCTTCGGCATCGTAACCTTCCCCGCCAATCAATATTTGAGGACTTGCCTGTCCGGCAGGCAGGCTTGATCCGTCTTTATTTGCAATATAGATATCATAGCTGTTGAACAATGGCCAAACATATCTTCCGCCGGTAAACATTTGATGTTCCGGACATTTTTCACCTTCAGCATGTGTAGAAGCAAAAATAATTCTTCCATCTTTAAGAAAATAACTGCACGTAGTCCTTCCCTTTCCAGTTGAAATTAATTCATACTGTTTCCCATTCTCAAGTAAAGATCCATCAATATTCATTTTGAAAATTTGATCGCACGGTTGTGAATTTATTTCGTTCCAATCGCTTTGAAATGTTAACTGTTTATTATCAAAACTCCAATATGCTTCAGCATTGTTTCCGCCAAAGGTAAGCTGTTTTATGTTTCGAAGATGAGTTTCACCGGGAAATCGAAGTGTGTCTAACAATGGATTATAATTTTGTTTTTGTTCTGTTGATGTAAAAGAAAAAAGTAAAGGCATTACAAAAAGAATTAGCAAGAAAGAAGTTCGCAAAGAAATAATTCTATTTTTTATCAAAGTTTGTTTTTCCTATAAATGTTACTGAAGTTTAATAACCTTTTTATCTTTGCGAAATAGAAAATAAATCCCAATGATTACAAAAGGAATACTTAAGAGTTGTCCCATATTCAAAAATAAATTTTGCTCGAATAGAGATTGATTCTCCTTAAAAAACTCAACAAAAAATCTGAATCCGAAAACGGAGACAAGAAACAATCCGGACAACAGCCCGTTCTTGAATTTTCCTTTAACTCTAAAATAGAACGAAAGTAAAAAAACAAAAATTAACAAATATGCAATTGCTTCGTAAAGCTGAGCCGGATGACGTGGAATATTATCCACAGAGACAAATACAAATCCCCAATTACCGTCTGTTGGTTTACCAATTATTTCCGAGTTAAATAGATTACCCATACGGATAAAAAATCCCGAGAGAGCTACTGTAATTACTACACGATCTGTAACCCAGAGAAATGAAATACTTTTCCTTTTATGAATGTACAAATAAAGCGCGGTTAAAATTCCAATGCCCGCACCGTGACTTGCCAAACCGCCTTTCCAAATCTGAAGTATTTCTAACGGATGACTTAAATAATAATCGGGATTATAAAAAAGACAATGACCAAGACGTGCACCGAGAACAGTTCCCAAAATCATGTACCATACTAAATCGTTTAGATCGTGTTCCGATCTATTTTCTCTCTTAAAAATGATCATCATAATCTGGTATCCGACGATAAACGTCGTTGCGAAAAGAAGTCCATACCATCGAATTGTAATAGGACCGATCGAGAAGATATCAGGGCTTACATCCCAAATTACCACGTTTGCTTTACCTTATTGTTTGATCTTTATTTGATTTGAAGATACCAGTCTAAGAAAAAAATTTATTTGACGCTCTGCTGTAATAGTAAATTTACATAATAGACGGTTAATAAAGCAACTGAGTAACCGTTCTCTTTTAAGTAAAAACTAAGATAAAACAATCATTCTTCCCAAATAAAATCGAATAGAAGATAAGAAGCCGTTAACATAATTACATCGTAACAAACGAGAACGGCTATTTCTACAAAAGAACTGCTAAGCGAATTACCATCCATTGCAAATTTAGTCAGTTCAATAAGAGTTAGAATTAGAGGAAGTAAAATGGGAAAAGATAAAACCGGGTAAAGAGTTCCTTTGGAACTGGCTTTTGAAATTATTGCTGCTATGATTGTTGATGAAATTGCGATTCCGATATTTCCAAACAAAAATGCAATTGCAAATAACGTGAAGTTTTTTATTATGAAAGAATTGAATAGGATCGAAAAAAGAAAAGTAATTACGAAGTTCATTAAGAAAACGAGCAAGAGATTAAAAATAAGTTTACCTGAAAATATAGTTGATGGCGCTGCAATTAAATGAAGTGTCATTGTTGTTCCGCGTTCTTCCTCTGACACAAAAGCGCGTGAGAGACCCGACATCGCAGAAAAAAATATTACTACCCATAAAAGTCCGCCTGTTAAATATTCCGATATTTTTTCGTTTCCAATCGAAAACATTATTACGCTGATAGTAACCAATATAAACATTGCAAGCGCATTAATGGCGTAACGCGTACGCAGTTCCGATTGCCAATCCTTTTTGAAAAGCGAATATGCTTTCATCTATTAAATTGCTCTTTTAAATTTTTCCAATTCAATTACCTTACTGCATAATGCAATGTCCGAATCTTCATTCGAAGCAATTATCACCAGGTTATTTTCAGCTTCTTTCTTAATTAACTCATAAACTTTCTCTTTACCGGGATTATCCAAATTGGATGTTGGTTCATCTAAAATTATAAGAGATGGTTGATGCAAAAGAGCAAAAATAAATTTCAACCGCTGTTTCATCCCCGATGAATACCCGCGGACAAGATCATTTTTCCGGTCAATAAGTTTTAGTTCATTCAGTAAAAAGTCCGAGCGTTCTTTATTGAAACTAATTCCTCTAATATTCGAAAAGTATAAAAGATTTTCTTCGGCGGTGAATTCATCATAAAGAAAAAGATATGGCGAAACAAAACCGATGTGATTATGAAGTTTGACGGATTCGACTTCTTCCAAATTATTTTTATGGATTACTTTTCCGCGTGTGGGTGAAATTAAATTTGCAATAATTTTAACTAACGTTGATTTGCCTGAACCGTTCGGTCCCGATATTCCATAAATATGCTGCGATGAAAAAGAAAAATTAATTCCGTCAAAGATCAATCGTCTTCCGAAATACTTAACAAGATTATTTAATTCAACTGTGTAATTAGTCATTTTGAATTACAAGTTTCCCTTTTTTAACAGTATCTCCAGTTTTAGCAACAAAAATATAAACGCCGGTTCCTAATTTTTTATCGTTATTATCCAGACAATTCCACGAAATCATTTCATTGCTAACAATATTGATTAGACCGGAATAAACCAAATTCATATCAACTGAATAAATGTAAAGTTGTGCTCTACTTTCACCGTTAGCATCCACTGGAATGTTTATTGAATTATGCAATGTATATTTGAACGGCTGCGGAAATGCATAATCTGTCCCGGCAGACATAACATTGCCGCTCAATACAATTGCTTCGGTTAGAATATAGCTTTGTGGTTCTAACTTTGAGTAGAAATTTTCCGCAATCTTTTTCCCGCCCGTTATTAGCGATGTAGATAAAGTATATGTAAACGACAAAGTAGAAACAGGTGAAGTAATTCCGCCGGCAACATCGCTGTTTGTGATAAGTGTAATAACAGAATCTTTTCCGCCGCTTGAATTATAATACTTCTTATAAAAATTATTAGATACAGCTTCGGAACTCACGGTAATAGAATTTGCATTTTCAGTCGGGTTAATAAGAGGATAGTATGCTGCTTCCTTAAAATATTTATGGTTGTCTCTAATGCCGGTAAAATAAGTCCATTGTCCAAATTTGTTAAACTCTGTTTTAAAATCTGAACCGGCTTGTTGGATTGCTTTAGCAATTGCATTGAGTGCACGTTCTGCCGGCATTAATTCCCAGATTTTTTTAATGATATTTATACCAAATCTATCACGTAAAAAAATATTCCAAATTGCACGACTGTAACCATCATCAATATATGTTGAAGAAAATGCTCTATGTGGATTTCTAAAATAAGTATTCATATAATAATAATAATCGTTGATGCTGTCGTAAACAAACTCTTCCATAGAAGTTGATGTAAGCTCGTAATAGAAAGAGTCCTTGGGGCGGTAAATATAATTCCCCAATTGAATAGCGTGATGCAACTCATGAGCAATAGTAACACGTGCTGCATCTATTCCATGAGTGTTATAGTTAGGTCCGAAATCGTTGTCAATGTCTATAAAGGATGTCCAGGTTGAGTCGGTGATTAATTGATCAGGTGTCGTACCGCCGTAATTTCCTCCGCCTTGATTAAGAATATAAATATCATAACGGTTATCGCCTCCCGCACCGGCATCTGAAGGCGGCGGCGGATAACCAAGAATGTTTACTTCGTAATTGTAAGATGAATCAGCCGCTTTTGCCACTTCTTTAATATCATAACCCGGTGCATCATTACCGGTTTTATTATAATGAATTCTGAACCAGCCCCTGGGTGTTACAAAACTTGTATCGGTTTTAGGTCTATATAGAATAGTTGCTAATATTATTTTTTGTTTCGACGAAAAATTCTGATAATTCATCTTCACTTGATTAACAATTTCGAATCCGCATTTTATTGGACGATCGGCTTCACCCGCAATCTGCGGCTTCACATTTTGATTAATACCTCTAATGCGTAAAAATTCATTGTATAATGAATCTAAATTCTGTGCATGTGATATAATGAAGGGGGTTAATAAGAGAAGAATAAAAAGTTTTTTCATTTAATTTTTTCAAAAGTTATAGTATTAAATAAGGTGTTCGAATAGATTAAAAATGTTTCTCTTTTGTTTAAGACAGTAACAAGATAATTATTGATATTTTTTGAAACAAATAAATCCTTTTCTATTGGTGATTTTTTTTCTCCTGTAAATGAAACACTCCGAAACTTTCCGCTTGCATTATAAAAATAAAAAAAGAGTTCATCACCATTGCTGCTTATGTTGTATCCGGTTGTTACATTTTTATCTATAGAATTTTTTAATGGATACTTGCTCATCTTGCTGTTGCTGAATGTATAAAGAAAAGATTTGTTATTGTTAGTAGTCCAGAATGTAACAGGTCTTGCCCGGCTGATTAATTCGTTTAGACAGATAATTGTATAATTAAATTTATCCCTTTCTTTCAAATTAAAGTTAAGTATGGATCTCTGATCAATTATTTTTTTATCAAAAACTGTTTTAACCAGATTGATTTGATTTTCGTTTTTCACTACACTGTATATATCTTTATAAACACCAAAAGTTAACCATGAGCGTTCAACATTCGAGTTTATTAAATTGATTTGAGATGAGACAAGACGGAAATCTCTAAACTCAAATTCCTGTAGATATGAATTACCATTTTTATTAATTAAAGCATAAACATTTTGGCGGTCTTTTAAGCGGTCGCTTGTAAATTTAAAATCCTCAATGGGACCGTCTGCATAAATCATCTGCTTTTTATAACTATAGTCATCAAAATTTATTCGGATAATTTCAATTGTACTGTTTCCTTTTAAATAACAATAAAAAGTTTTGGTCCTCGATTTGCTCTCATCAACAACTATGTCTGTAAAATCAGATAAAAGCGGAATACTAAAATATGTTCTGAATAAATTTCTTCTCTCGCTTAAAATAAGATTGAGTGCTTTCTCCGTTTCATCAATAAAACAAACATCCATAAACTTATCATTCAGATAATCAAAAGTTGTTAATGCCGTTGGTTTAACTCCAAGAGAAATCGAGAAAGAATCGTTGTCAATTCCAAAATTATTAATTAGATATATTTTCCCTTCAGAGCTTATGAGAGCTAATTTCTTTCCGGTTCGATCTATGTACGCAGTTAAGTCTGATAGTCCGTTTTTCTGTAGATAAATAATTGGCGGGAAAAATACATTCGTGCTTTTCGCAAATGAAATATATAATGTTCCGCTTTGAGTATTCACAAAAGCAATGTCGTTATAACCGTCTCCGTTATAATCAAGAATTGAATATTTATCAGGCTTAACCGGTGTTTCAAGAATAAACTTTTTTTGAAATGAGGAAACCGAATCCCCAATCAGAACTTCAAAATGATTATTCTTGATATAAACCAGATCATTAAAACCATCGGAATTAAAATCAGCGGTTTTTAATTCGCTTATTTCACCACCCAAGCCGATAGAGCGGGATTCTGTAAAATTGCCTGAGCCGTTATTATAGAATAACAAAACTGAATTTGAATAAAGATCAACAGCTGCAATATCTGGGTATGAATCGTAATCCAGGTCAATAAATGTTGAAGCCAAAAATACTTTCCCGGTTTCAATCCTTGTTTCAAGAAGACTTCTATTTTTTTCTTTTATGATAGTGAGTCCGCTGAGCGAAGTCCCGGAAACTAATGCTTCCGGTTTCCCGTCACCATCTATATCGCTTACATCAATGTTCGCAGGAAAACCGTTCAATTTAATTTTACTTTGGGTAGAGATCCTGCCGGATCTGGAAAATGAAGCAACTCCGATCTGTCTTGTTCTGCGCGAAAGAAAAATAAATTTTCTCTCAGATGAACCGCTGCTAAAGGAATGAAGATTAGAAATAGCAATCGGAGAATATTTTTCCGATAGATTTATTAGGTTGGATTTTTTATCTGAAAGAGCCGAAACATATCTACTGTTGTTTGAATTATAGATCAATAAATCTCTGTAACCGTCCTGGTTATAATCTACTGGAAAAATATTCGCTAAATTTTTATTGATTGAAAATTCTCTATATCTGCAAAAACCGTTTATAGGAATTTGAGCAATGATGTCGGAGAAAAAAAAGAGAGTGACAAGAAAAGAATTTAATATAATTTGTTTAACCGCCGAGACGATTTTTTCTTCTTTGAAGTGCTTCATCAAATCTTCTTTTTTCGTCATCTGTTTCAGGTACAATTTCGAATGTTTCAACAGGATTTCCATTTTCATCTACGCTGACAAAAGTTAAGTATGCTGTATTAGTGTGAATGCGTATTCCATCTATGTGTGATTCTGCAAATACTGTTACTCCAACTTCCATAGAAGTTCTAAACGCACGATTTACCGATGCAATTAAAGTTACAACATTGCCAAGTTTAATGGGATGATGAAAATCAATCCGGTCAACAGAAGCAGTAACACAAACATGTTGAGAATGTTTAGCAGAAGAAAGTGCTGCACAAATATCTATCCAGTGCATTAGTTGACCGCCTAATAAATTTCCGAGCTGATTAGTATAATTCGGCAGAACGAGTTCCGTCATTGTAATAATAGATTCACTTACTTTCTTTTTTCTTCTCGGTTCTATCATTTTTTGCTCATTAACTGCAATTCTGTTTCTTTAAGTTCTTTTGCGTTTGTATCATCAGGGTAACGATTAACAAATAAACTTATATCTGCAAGCGCTTCATTATTTAATCCTTTTTTCATCTCTAACTTAATTTTATTGTAAAGAGACATTGGTGCAAACTTAGTATCGTGATATGTCTCTGCAACTGTACCGTAAAATTTTATTGCTGCATTTGAATATTCCATTTTTTCATAGATCAATGCGCTTTGATAATCTTTCTGTGCTAATTTTTCTGTGAGTGTTTTTATTTTTCGTTCAGCTTCTTCAACTTTCTTATCAGCAGGGAAAAAATCAATAAATGCCTGCATTTCCTCAATTGCCTTTTTGGTATATGCTTGATCAAGCTGGTAAGGCGGAGATAACTGAAAATACGATTCCGCAAGCATAAATTGTGCATCCGGGACAAATGGACTTGCGGGAATATTACGAATCAGTTTACTGAATTCATACGCTGATAATAAATATTGACTGCGTTTGAAGTATGTCATCCCTAAATAATATTGTGCGTCATCATTAAATGCACTGCCGGAATACTGTAATAGAAAACTCTGGAATTCCTGAACCGCCGGTTCATAATCTTCATCTTTATAAAGTTGATATACATAATTATAATATTGTTCGGCGTTGAATTTACTAGTATCCGCAGCGTTTGAACATCCGATTATAAATGATAAAGATATAATGACCGCTAATAATTTCATCTTGTTTAACAAGCATTTCCTCTCTTTTAAGCGTTGCAAAAATAAACAATTTAGGTTTGCTGTGAAATACCAATTCTACATTATTTACTGCGAATGCTAAACAGTAAAACTATCGTTACGATTAGAGTCCCGACAACAATAATCGGTTCCCATAAATTTGATAAAAGAGGCGTTGATGGTATTGTTGATTGCGTAAACGGCAGCGTTTGATTTTCCAATACGGATATTTCATTAAGCCTTACGGTATCAATTTGATTTTCTTGGTAGCTAAATGACTTAATAGTCTTATCTGTTCTTGTAATAATTAAAGAATAATCGAAAGATATATTCCTTTCCAGCAAAAGACCGCCAAACAAACCATCTGAAAAAGGATTTCTGTATTCTACTTTTAGAGATGTAACTGCATAATTTACTCCGGAATTTGATTCAATCGTCAAACTTGTTAATAAATATCCGTGTTCATTAAACGTTTGAAATATTTTCGGTTTAAGAACTTCGAGTATTGGTGGCGATGTAAATGAAAGATTTATTGTTTGATTTGAACCCAGAACAGAATCAGTTCTTGAAACGGATTTGTTAATCAATTTATAAATTATATCAAGATTAGTTTGTGTTTGAGCAATAGTTGATACGGATATCAATAAAAATAATATTGGAATTATAAATGGTCTAGTTTTCAATTAATTACAATAATTATTGAGGACTGATTTCAAATTAGAAATTCGGGGAAGTAATTTCAACCATCCCCTTCCCTTCGGTAAATTCCACCTCGTTAGCAAACTTTTTTCACCTCTATGAATCGATGTATTATTTTATTTACAGCCGGTTTCTCTTCCTAACCTGTCATCATTGACTATTATCCCCCAAAGTAGAGGAATTATAATTCAATTTTCTTTTTGCTTCATCAATCTCTTTAATAAATTTTTCCATCAAATCTTTAACTGTTAGAATTTCTTTTATTAATCCCGCACCTTGTCCGGCTTCCATCATTCCGTTCTGTTCGTCTCCTTCAAAGATTCCGAGCCGTTCACGTTTTTCTCCAAGTAACAACTTTAATTTATTCTCATCCGCACCATTCAATTCTTCTTTATGAACCGCGGCGCTAAAATCATTTTTAATCATTCTCGCCATTCCAATTTTTTTTAGAATAAGTATCGTGTCGTTATCTTTTGCTTCAACTACTTTCTTTTTATAATTAGTATGTGCAGATGATTCTTCAGTCGCTGCAAAACGGGTTCCGATCTGCACACCTTCAGCGCCCAGAGAAAGTGCGGCGAGAATTCCTCTTCCGTCAGCGATTCCTCCGGCGGCAATAACCGGAATTTTTAAAGCATAGGCAAGCTGGGGAATCAAACAAAAAGTTGTGATTTCATCTGCGCCGTTATGTCCTCCTGCTTCAACACCTTCTCCAACAACTGCGTCACACCCAACGCTTTCTGCTTTGAGTGCATATTTTAATGACGGCACAACATGAACAACAGTAATATTATTTCTTTTCAACTCATCAATAAATTTTCCGGGATGTCCGGCAGATGAAAAAACAATTTTAACATTTTCTTCGATTACAACTTTTATCAATTCAGCGGCATCCCCGCGAAGAAGAGGAACATTTACACCAAATGGTTTATCAGTTGCAGCACGGCATTTTTGTATATGTTCACGTAAAAGATCGGGTTTCATTGAGCCGGAGCCGATTAAGCCAAGTCCGCCGTTATTCGAAACGGCAGATGCAAGTTTCCATCCGCTGACCCAAACCATTCCAGCTTGAATGATAGGATATTTAATTCCAAAGAGTTTTGTAATGCGGTTATTAATTTCCATTTCTTAATCTCATTTAATGTTCGGTTTATTTTCTTACATTCAAAATCCTAAATTCAATACTCAAAATCCAAAAACAAAAATAATAATTCACTTTACGTAATTTTATTATGATTTGTCATTCTGATCCCGACTCTGAGCAAAGCTGAAGAGACGAGAGAAGAATTTAAAAACTATTCTTTGATTCGATTTTGAGATTCTTCACTTCACTTCCCCGCAAAGCGGGGTAAACTGTTCCGTTCTGAATGATATTGCATAAGGTTTGATATACGTCAACCTATTAATTAAATTGCCACGTGATTTTAAACAGCGAAGGAAATTTTTGAGGGCAGTAATACCGGCAGCAGGGGTTGGCACACGCCTTAAACCGCACACTTATTCTCTTCCCAAAGTTTTACTCAATGTGGGCGGCAAACCTATACTCGGACATATAATTGAAAAATTACTTTCTGAAAGTATTACTAAAGCAACATTTGTAATTGGTTATCTTGGTGAAAAAATCGTTGAATATGTTCATAAAGAATTTCCATCTCTAAAAGCAGATTTTGTTGTGCAGGAAGAAGCGCTTGGATTAGGACATGCAATACAAGTGGCTATACCGACCTTTGATGATGATGAAATATTCATAATTCTTGGCGATACAATCTTTGATGTTGATCTAAAAAAAGTCTTTTTGAAAAAGAAGAGTTCGCTTGGCGTTAAGATGGTTGACGATCCTTCAAGGTTTGGAGTTGCTGTTTGTGAAAACGAAAAGATTATTAAACTAATTGAAAAACCTAAAGAACTGATTTCAAAACTTGCTCTTGTAGGATTGTATTATATTACAAACTCGAACATATTGAAAGATTCATTGAACGAACTGTTTAATAAGAAAATAAAAACCCGCGGAGAATATCAATTAACGGATGCACTCCAAATTATGATTGATAAAGGAGAGCGTTTAACAACATTTCAAGTGGAAGGATGGTACGATTGCGGTAAACCGGAAACTCTTCTATCTACTAATCAATTTCTATTAACAAAACTCGGAACCAATAAGAGAGTTGAAAATGTTGTTATTAATGATCCGGTTTTCATTTCTGAAAATGCTGTAATAAAAAATTCTGTTATTGGTCCATTTACAACAATATCAGATAATTGTGAAATCACTGATTCAATAATCCGCAATTCAATTATTAGTTCCGGTGCAAAAATTGAAAAAGCAATGCTTGAAAATTCGATCATCGGCAGTAATGCAATTGTGAGAAGCAATTTTAGAAAGTTGAACACCGGCGATTCATCCGAAATAGAATTTAATTAATATAATAGAGGAACAAATGTCTTACTTATTCACTTCAGAATCCGTTTCTGAAGGTCATCCGGATAAAGTCTGCGATGCAATATCAGACGGAGTACTCGATGCGATTTTCTCAAAAGATCCTAAAGCACGCGTAGCTTGCGAAACGTTTGTTACTACAGGACTTGTTGTTGTTGGCGGAGAAGTTACAACAAGCGCTTATATTGATGTTGAAGCTGTAGTTAGAAAGACCATCCGTAACATTGGTTATACAAAAGCAGAATATAAATTTGATTCCGAATCCTGCGGTGTGCTAAATGCCATTCACGCACAATCACCCGATATCGCTATGGGTGTTGATACGGGCGGAGCCGGAGATCAAGGTATCATGTTCGGTTATGCATGTGATCAAACTCCCGAGCTAATGCCGATGCCGATTGTTTATGCACATAAATTAGTTAAACGTCTTGCGGATGTTCGTAAAAAATCTCCTAAACTAATGCCGTATCTCAGACCGGATGCAAAATCTCAAGTAACAATTGAATATGATGATAAGAATAAACCTCTGCGTGTAGATGCTGTTGTTATTTCAACTCAGCATGATGGTGATGTATCTCAGAAAAAAATTAAGGATGATGTTATTAAACATATAATCAAAAAAGTTATTCCCGCAAAATATATTGACAGCAGAACAAAATATTTTGTTAATCCAACCGGAAGATTTGAAATTGGCGGACCGCATGGAGACAGCGGGTTGACCGGAAGAAAAATTATTGTTGACACGTACGGCGGCTGGGCTCCGCATGGCGGCGGTGCATTCTCAGGTAAAGATCCATCCAAAGTTGACCGCAGTGCAACATACGCAGCTCGCCATATTGCAAAGAATGTTGTTGCTGCTAAGCTTGCTAAAGAATGTTTGGTTCAGTTTGCTTATGCAATTGGCGTTGCAGAACCGGTATCGGTATATGTTAATACAAAAGGAACCGGTAAAATTTCCGATCTAAAAATTGCAAACATGATTAAGAAAGAAGTGGATCTTACACCACGTGGAATTATTTCTCGGCTTAAATTGAGAAGACCGATCTATCAAAAAACCTCTTCCTACGGTCACTTCGGCAGAAACGAAAAAGATTTTACATGGGAACAATTGGATCTTGTTGCGACGTTTAAAAAATATGGTTCATCATAAAGAAGCGTACCTTTATCATGGATACCAAGCAGATATTTTTATGTATAAACCCCACGCTTCAGAGGGTGTGTGAAAATGTTAATTGTAAAGCGAGATTCATCTCGCTAATTGCGGAAAAAATAATATTTTCACTTCATTTATCAGCGAAATAAATTTCGCTATACAATAATCACACAGACTCTAAATTGTGGGGTTAATTCATGAAGTACGCATTATTATGATGAACCATAAATATTTATAATTATAAAAGGGAAGTAAAATGAGTCAAGCAGTTGAAACTAAATCTAAGGATTACAAAGTAAAAGATATATCTCTTGCCGTATGGGGAAGAAAAGAAATTAAATTAGCCGAAGCTGAAATGCCCGGATTAATGTCTTTGAGAAAACAATATGGCAAAACAAAACCATTTAAAGGTGCTCGAATTGCAGGATGTCTTCACATGACAATTCAAACCGCAGTTCTTATTGAAACATTAATTGAATTGGGAGCTGAAGTGAAATGGTCTTCATGCAATATTTTTTCTACACAAGATCATGCCGCTGCCGCAATTGCTGCTGCAGGCATTTCTGTTTATGCGTGGAAGGGAATGACGCTTGAAGAATTCGATTGGTGTATTGAACAAACTTTATTCTTCGGAGATGATAAAAAACCATTGAACATGATCTTGGATGACGGCGGTGATTTAACCAACATGGTTTTAGATAAATTTCCCGAGTTAGTAAAAGGCATAAAAGGAATCTCTGAAGAAACTACAACCGGCGTTCATCGTTTATATGATAGAGTGAAAGAAGGAACACTTCCAATTCCTGCTTTCAATGTAAATGATTCCGTTACAAAATCTAAATTTGATAACAAATACGGCTGCCGTGAATCTTTAGTTGATGCAATACGGAGAGCAACAGATTTAATGATGGCTGGTAAAGTAGCGGTGGTTGCCGGTTATGGCGATGTTGGAAAGGGTTCTGCGCAATCTTTAAGAAGCGCCGGAGTTAGAGTAATCGTTTCTGAAATTGATCCTATTTGTGCACTGCAAGCTGCAATGGATGGTTATGAAGTTAAGAAAATGAAAAATGCTATTCCTCGTGCGGATCTTATTGTTACAGCAACAGGCAATATTGATATCATAACAGAGGAACACTTCCGTCTTATGAAAGATAAAGCCATAGTTTGTAACATCGGGCATTTTGATAATGAAATTGATATGGCTTGGTTAAACGACAATTATGGAAACACAAAAGACACTATTAAACCTCAAGTTGATAAATACACTGTTGACGGTAAAGATATTATTATATTGGCTGAAGGAAGATTAGTTAATCTTGGCTGTGCAACCGGTCATCCGTCTTTTGTTATGTCCAATTCATTTACAAATCAAGTTCTTGCACAGCTCGAGCTTTGGAATCATTCCGATAAATATGAGAATAAAGTTTACACGCTTCCAAAACATCTTGATGAACAAGTAGCAAGACTGCACTTAGAAAAAATTGGAGTAGAACTGGAATTGCTAAATGAAAAACAGGCAAAATATATTGGTGTTAAAGCGGAAGGTCCTTACAAGCCGGATTATTACAGATATTAATTTTTGTAATATAAATCTTTTACAATAAAAGCCCCGATCTCGATCGTAGTCGAGAGAAGGGGCTTTTTTTTTATGATGTAGCAAAACCCTGTACATGATTAGTTTCTACAACTGCATTCTCTTTCTCTCGTAGAAGATCAAATAATGAGTTAAGAAGAGTATGAATATCGGATGGTTTACTTAAATAAGTATCACATCCGGCTTCAAGAGCGTTTATTCGGTCTTTATTAAATGCATGTGCTGTATAACAGATAACCGGAATGTTAGAATAATTCGGATCATTCTTTAACTCCCTTGTTAATTCAAGACCGTCTTTATTCCCTTTTATAGAAATATCCATTAGGATAATATCATATTTCCCGTTATTCATTAAAGCATAGAAAGAATCGGATGAATCGCATATATCAATTGTAAAATATTTCTTTAGTAAAATTTCAAGAAATTTTTGATTCTCATAATCATCTTCTGTAATAAGAAGCCTGGGTTTTGAGTTTTCTAAATTCCCCATTTCTTATCTCCATTTAATATTACTGTGAATGTTGAACCGACATTTAATTCGCTTTTTACTTTTAACTGCGCTTTATTGACATCTACAAAATTTTTTGCCAGAGCTAATCCTAATCCTGTCCCATCGTATCTCCTTGTGTAACCCATTTCTTCTTGAGAAAAGGGTGCAAAAAGTTTATTTACGTATTCATTAGATATACCTTTACCGGTATCGGAAATATCAATACAAACATTTGTATTAGTTTGATAAATAGTACAATTGATTTCCCCTTTGTTTGTATACTTTATTGAATTATCAATTAGGTTTGCAAATATTTGTGTCATAGAATAATGATCTGCTATAATTGTTGTATTATCAGGTAACGAACTGGTAAGATTAATAACCAATCCCTTTTCTTCGGCCAAAGAATTATAATCATTTTTTAAGGTTTTAAGAAGCGACATGATATTTATCTTTTCCAATCTTACTTCGTATTTACCGGTTTGCATTTGAGACATATTTAACAGCAGGTCAAATGTTCTATATAATCGCTTGCTGTTATTTTTTATTGAAAATAGAATGGAGCCAAACTCACTGTCAATCGCATCATTAGATTCTTCAAGCAAAAGATCAGTACAACCTACTATAACATTCAACGGTGAACGGATCTCATGTGAGATTTGTGCTAAGAAGAATTCCTTTAATCGTTTAGATTCTTCCGCATTAACTAACGCTACTTTTAAGCTGTTCTCTGTTTTTTTCAATTCGGTTATATCTCTGCCGTAAACCTGGCAGATATTAAGCTTACTTATACCTTCGAGAATGAATTGAAAATAATTATTTCCTAATAATGCAGATTGATTGACGGTTTTTTCTTCATCTATGATCTCTTTGATCTCTTTATTTTGTATAAAAGGGAAATAGCTTTGTACTGTCTCGCCAATTAATACATGATGCGGAAAAATTTTGTGTGCGGAATTGTTAGCCAAAATTATTTTCCCGGAATCATCAAGTCTGAAAATAGGATCGGGAGAAAGTTCTGCAAAAAGTGCAATGGATTCTGCCTGGTTAAGACGCAAGTTCTCTTCGGCTCTAAGATGTTTCTTTCTCATGGGAATTATAACAAAGCGGTAATAGATAAATGTTATCGCCAAGATTAGGACGAGCAATAACAAAGAAAATAATAACGGATTCTCTACACTAAAGAGCTGTTCCGGGTTTATTTTCTCTGTAGATTGAAAAGAAGAGTCCAAAGAGTATTTGCGCGATTGTTGTAATAATAAAGAAAGCAGTTGCATCAGCAAAACCTATTAGAACAATTAAAAATTTGGAAATAATTGTAAGTATGTAAAAAACTAATGCTAAATAGAAAAAATTTAATTTAGAATTAATTGCGTATTCCACGATAAAAGTTTTTAAGAAAACAATAAGAAGAATAAATTGAAGAATAATTGCGATGAAGAGATGATCTTTTGCTGAGAAATTAATTGTAAATAATAGTATTAAATAAAATATCCCGCCTACAGCTAAAGAATATTTTATTTCGCTTTTATTACTATTCCACAAAACACTTATTAATAGTAGATAATTTCCTATTAAATAATAGTTAAATGATATTGTCGAATTGAAGATTTTAAAATAAACTAATGCTATCGGGTCCATTAAAGCAAGAATTAAAAAGAAGTAAAAATTACGTTGTCTAAATTGTCTTATCGGTGGAAATAACCATACGACAATACTAGCATAGACTAAAAACTTAAAGATAGATCCTGTTGACATAAAGTTTTAGTTAGCACATATTGGTGGACATGGTAAAGCAAACTCAAGAGTAATATCATCTGCAGATGCTTGAACCGAATTCCCTCTGGATTTATTGGCAGCAGTTAATGTTAATACATCCTTTCTAATCTCAACAAAAATATTTGCAGAATTTAATAATTTCAAAACTTGACTCTTGCTGAAGATGTACATGGTTTCATTTTTATCAAGCTGTTCATTTTCGTCGCTTAACCGGTTTCTATTTTCATCTCGAATGATTACGCGATTATTTTTTATGGCGAATAAGACATAATGATTTGCTTTGGCGAGTGTTTTTCTTAAGTCATTGGCATTAATTGAAATAGAGCTGATGACTATACCGAATAATACATCTGCTTCTTGCGCAGTAATGAATTTACCAACAACACCAAGTTTGCCTTCGCCTTGAGCACTAACAGTTGATGAACCGATCATCAATATGATAGTAAAAAGGGTAATAAGTGCTTTAAATGTTTTCATAGTAACTCCAACTTATAAATTGAAAAATATATTTTTTCTAAAGGATTTTCTCTTGAAAGAGATAACCCCCATATCAATATATTCATAATAAATTAATTAAAACAACAACTTTTTTAGGAAAAAACACCGGCAATTAAAATGCCACAGGACGGACAATTATTTCTGTTCAAGCTGTAATTTTGTACGGAATGCCAGTCGCGGATAATTAATATACTGTTGCAGTTTGGACAGTAGGTATTCTGCCCGACTGAATCATGTATGTTGCCAACATAGCAATATTTTATTCCGGTTTGAAGTGCAATCTGCCTCGCCCTTTTTAATGTTGATGCCGGGGTTCGCCCTTTATTTATTAACTTAAAATCGGGGTGAAACGCAGTAAAATGCAGAGGCACATCATCGCCAAGATTTTCTATAATCCACGCGCACATTTTTTTTGTCTCTTCTTCGGAATCATTCTCACCGGGTATGAGAAGCGTAGTAATTTCAAACCAAATTGTAGTTTCTTTTTTTAGCCAGGTTAGAGTATCAAGAACATGATGAAGATGTGAGTAAGTTAATTTGTGATAAAAAGTTTCCGAGAAAGCTTTTAGATCTACATTTGCGGCATCAATATATTTGAAAACATCTTTACGTGCATTTTTATCAATATAACCTGCAGTAACCATTACTGATTTAATATTTTCTTCCTGTGCGATCTTAGAAATATCAATTACATATTCTCCGAAGATCACAGGATCGTTATATGTAAAAGCTATAGAAGGAACATTCTGTTTCTTAGCAAGAGCAACAACATCATCCGGCGAAGCAGATAGGGAATGAACGCTGTCTAATTTTGCTTTGCTGATTGACCAGTTCTGACAGAACTTACATCCAAGATTACATCCCGCCGTTCCAAAACTTAAAATTTCAGTTCCGGGCAGAAAATGATTGAGCGGTTTTTTTTCTATCGGGTCAATTGCAAAACCTGTTGGATGACCGTAACCGGTTGAATAAAGTTTTCCTTCGATGTTTTGGCGGATGTAGCAAAATCCCGCTTGTCCTTCACCGATTGTACAGTATCGCGGACAAAGCGTGCAGAGCAGTTTTCCGTTCTCTGCTTGTTCCCACCATTGTGCAAGTTTGAGTGAATCAGTTTTCATATATAATTGAGAATTGCTAATTGAGAATTGCGAATTATAAATGCAATAAACTTGCATTCTCAATCCTCAATTATTTTTTTCTCTTTAATGATTTTTCCTCATGATTGCCGTTCGGTTTTGAATTATTCTTCTTTAGTGACGGCGGTCGTAATATCTTTCTCATTGCAGTAAGTTCTCTTTCTACTTCACCGAAGATTGTTTTTGATTGATATCTACCATTCTTTAACTTTTTCCCGGCACGTAAACCCGTAAGAATCTCAATTGCTTCTTCAACTTTAGAAACTGCATAAACATGAAATTGATTTTGCTTCACAGCCGACACAACTTCATCTTTCAACATTAAGTCCTTTACATTTTGTAATGGAATAATTACACCATGCTTTCCTGTTAGACCTTTCATTTTGCAGACATCAAAAAATCCTTCTATCTTCTCGTTCACTCCGCCTATTGGTTGTATCTCGCCTTTTTGATTTACTGATCCGGTAATTGCAAAAGATTGTTTTAAAGGAATGTTTGACAGCGCAGACAGTAGTGCGCAAATTTCTGTTATAGATGCACTGTCGCCGTCAATCATTCCGTATCCTTGTTCGAAAACCAGACTAGCTGTAAATGAGAGAGGAATTCGTTTGCCGAAATTTTCTCTAAAATATCCCGAGATGATTAGCACACCTTTATTGTGAGTATTTCCGCTTAGCCCTGCTTCACGTTCAACATTAATTATATTTCCACTGCCTAAAGAAACCGAAGCCGTAATACGCGTAGGTTTCCCAAATGAATGCTGACCGCTTTCATAAACAGCAAGACCGTTAATGGTTCCAACCCTCGTTCCGTCCGTATCAATTAAAATTGTTCCGTCATTTATCATTTCAGAAAGTTTTGATTCATAGAGTCCGTGCCGTTCTTTTGATGCATTGAATGCTTCATCAATATTTTTTTTAGTAACCATTTTATGTCCGGCACTATGCGCCCAAAAATTTGATTCTCGCACGAGATCGGCAATGTATGCAAAACGGGTTGTTAGTTTATTTTTTTCTCCTGCGTAACGGGCACCGTATTCAATAATTTTTGCTATTGCCGATTTATGAAACTCCAAAAGTTTTTCACTCTCGATTAGTTTTTTAATGATTTTAGCATATTCGGTCATAGCCGTGTCTGTCCTTTTCATTTCATAATCAAAATCAGCTTTGATCTTAAAAATTTTATTAAAGTCGTCTTCATAAGAAGAAAGTATTGAGTAGATGTAAGCATTACCCATCATAATTACTTTAGTATCAATATTGATCGGTTCCGGTTTTAATATGCTGGGAGAAAACTGATAAATATTTGCAAGATCTTGAATCTCCAACTGTCCGAATAGTAAAACACGTTTTAATGTTTTCCAGACACCGGGTTCACCAAAGGCATCCATTGCATTAATGATAAGATAGCCGCCGTTAGCACGCAGTAGAGAGCCCGCTTTTATTCTTGTGAAGTCTGCGTACCAACCGCCCTTGCCGTCGCTGTATTTTTCTATAGTACCAAAAAGATTATTGTATGTTGGCGAAGATTCTACAATTACAGGGCATTTTTTTATGGAAGAATTATCAAGTATGATATTTACTTCATATTCTTTTAAGTAATCAATTATAACTCCGCCGCCGGTTTCTTCGCGTACGGGTTTTTGTCCCTTAAATACATCAAGGTTTTGCAGAATACTTTCATGCATCTGATTTAAATATTCTTTTACCGAATGCGTCTTATATTTCTTTTTGAGGTCATCAATTGTAACCATGATGAATCCGTTAACAAAATCCGATTCAAGCAGTATAATTTTTTCCTGGAATTCTTGCGTCAGCTTTAAGCTTTGTTTGAAAAGATTCTGAAGTTCATCTTGATAAGAAGCATATTTTGTAATTATTTCTTGAGCTTTCTCTTTTGATAATTTTTCCGATTGGACAAGCTCTTCCAACTGTTGAACAAATACGGGTTTATCTTCTACAACAGCTAAAATTTCCGGACGGACCAATTCGCCTACTTTTACCTGTCCAAGTGTAAAATTATCTTTTCGTAATTTTTCTTCGAAATCGGTCATCATTTTTTGTTGAGTCTGCCCGAACTGATTCAGCAGTTGTTTCTTTTTAGATGTGAACGGATCGGTAGAAAGTAATTGCGGGATCTTTTCTTGTAAAAATTTTATTACCCATGAAAGATCTTTTCTGAATTTTGTTGCTTGACCTGAAGGAAACTGAAGAAGTGTTGGTCTGTCTTCATCTTGAAAATTATTTACGTATGCGTAATCGCTTAGGCGGGAACAATCGGGTGCGATTGATTCCAGCATTTGTTTTATAGCTGTAAATTTTCCCGTGCCTGATAGTCCCGTAATAAAAATATTGTAGCCCAAACTTTTTAAATCAACGCCGAGACGCAGCGCTTTCAGTGCGCGTTCCTGCCCAACAATTCCTTCGATCGGTTTTATTTTTTCCGTATCCTCGAAATCAAAAACTTTTGTATCGCAAGTCCATTTTAAATCTTCGGGTTTTAATTCTATCGGTTGATGCGCTTTTAAAAGTGCCATAAAAATTTCCTGCGATTAGTGAGTGGAAATCTGTATCTAAAATAATATAAAAATGATGTTATTGAAAATTTTTATTACGTCCGTGTATTTTGAATTAATTAGCTTACTTTTACAGAGTAATTTTGAAAAAATCCTCTCCGCTTCTGCGGGGAAGGGTGTGGTGTATTTTAAAAAAGCGAACTCCTATGAGGTTGTCTCATAAGTATGGGATGTTTTGTAAAACGAACTTCAGTTCGTTAAAGATTAAGCAAAAACGAAATAAATTTCGTTCTACATTTTAAAATATATTACTTTTAAGACCACCTATTTTTGAAATGAAATTTGAGATTTATGGAAAAACATATTGATACTTTAATTAATACGATTCAATCTTTTCGTGAGTTGAAAGAAAAGATTTTTATTTCAACTCCGCATGAAAAGATTTTTATCTCTCCGTTCGCCGGTTCATCTAAATCTCTTTTCATAAAAACAATTGTAGAAAGAGAAAAACAAATTCTTCTTCTTTGTCCGACGGTTCAGTCCGTTAATGAAACTAAAGTTGAGCTGAGCATTCTGGAATTAGAGGATTTAATTGTATCGGTTGATGAGTTAAATGCAGAAACTCTTCAAGAAAGGTTAACCGATCTTAACAAGAGAGAAAAATTCATTCTTATTTCAACTTATGAAATTCTTAAACTGAAATTACCTTCTAAGAATGCTATTGATAAGAATACAACCAAAGTAGAAATCGGGGGTAACTTAACTTACAATGATCTGATAGAATATTTTAATTCAATTAATTACAACCGCGATAAGTATGTTGATAGTCCCGGCGATTATGCAGTACGCGGTTCAATAATTGATTTTTGGTCTTACAGCGAGAAACAGCCGGTACGATTGGAATTTGACGGAGATTTTATAGAATCAATCCGTCACTTTGATCCTGACAGCCAGCGCTCGCTTGATAAATTATCATCAGCAACCGTTGCCGCATCAATCAACGCAGAGGAATTAAGCTCGGATATTTTTGATTACTTGAACGATCCGCTTGTTTTTGCAGATGAATTTGAATTGCGGAATCTGTTCAACAAAAAAACAAATATAACTCCTCAGAAGTATGAAGAAGAAATTGATGATGATCTAAAAGAAGAACTTTATGGGGAAAATGGGAAAGATCAAGAGCAAGAGCAAGAGCAAGAACAAGGTCAAGAACGAGAAATTAAAGAAGAATTATCAATTGAAAAGTTATTTGAGACAAATGCACGATGGATAATTGAAGATGCAATCGGTCATTATGATGAGAGAATTAATCTCCAGCTTAACCAAGCGCCTGCAATAAATTCCAACTTCGAATTGCTATATACGTTTTTGAAAGATTTTGCAAGTAAGAATTATCAAATAATTATTGCAGTAGAAAATGAATTACAGAATCAGCGTCTCTTTGAATTGTTGACCGACTATAAAAAAGAATTAGCAGAATTGTTTGAAACCGGAAAGATCAAAATAATTGTATTCGGAATTAAGAGCGGGTTTATAGTAAAGCAGGATAATTTAATTCTTCTTACCGATTACGAAATATTTAACAAGCCATACCGGACTAAACTTTCAACAAAACTTAAATACAAAAAATCGCGTGTTAAAGATTTTGCTTCGATCAAAAAAGGAGATTTTGTTGTTCATGAGAATTTTGGGATTGGGCAATTTGCTGGATTAGAAACGATTAAGATCGGGACAACCGAGCAGGAATCAATAAAAATTTTATATGCTGAAGGCGGAGTGGTTTATGTTAATTTGAATTATCTCTCGCTTGTAAAAAAATTTTCTTCTAAAGATAATATTGCGCCAAGACTTTCTGTCATTGGCGGGGGCGAGTGGAAATCAACAAAGAAAAAAGCCAAAGCAAAGATCAAAGAAGCGGCGCGCGAACTCATTACTCTTTATGCAAGAAGAAAATCTGCACAAGGATTTTCTTTCAGCCCGGATTCAATTTGGCAAAAGGAACTTGAAGCATCATTCTTTTATGAGGACACGCCCGACCAGACAAAAGTTACAGAAGAAGTTAAGCGTGATATGGAAAATGAGAATCCAATGGACCGCCTTGTATGCGGAGATGTCGGATTCGGTAAAACTGAAATAGCTGTACGCGCTGCGTTCAAAGCAATCAATGATGGTAAACAAGTTGCTCTGCTTGTACCGACAACAATTCTTGCAGAGCAGCATTACAATACTTTTAAGGATCGGTTAACTCAATTTCCTGTTAAAGTAGAAGCGCTTTCCAGATTTCAAAACAAATCCGAACAAACAACGATTACAAAAAGACTTGAAAAAGGTGAAGTTGATTTAGTGATTGGTACTCACCGCCTGCTTTCGAAAGATATTTCTTTTAAGGAACTTGGTCTTCTTATAATTGATGAAGAACACCGCTTTGGCGTTATTGCTAAAGAAAAATTACGTTCATTAAAAACAAATGTTGATACGTTAACTTTAACTGCAACTCCGATACCCAGAACTCTTAATCTATCTCTTCTTGGCGCCCGGGATCTTTCTATCATTGCTACTCCCCCGCCTAACAGGCAATCTATCTATACAAAAGTTGATACGTTCGATATCCACAAAATACGGGAATGGATTTTAACAGAAGTGAAAAGGAACGGACAAATTTATTTTGTACACGACCGTGTTCAGTCAATTGATAAAATTGCTGCTTACATTCAAAAATATGTACCGGAAATAAAAATCGGCGTTGCACACGGACAAATGAAACCATCGGGACTTGAAGATGTTATTCATAAATTCTTAAGCAAACATTATCACATGCTGATCTCAACTAAAATAATTGAGAGCGGACTTGATATACCGAATGTTAATACAATAATAATTAACCGGGCAGATCGTTTTGGTTTGGCAGAACTTCATCAGCTAAGAGGTAGAGTTGGCAGAAGCGATCGGCAGGCATACGCATATTTTCTTGTTCCGTCATTAGACACAATTACAAAAAAAGCAGTTAAGAGATTACAGGCAATTGAAGAATATACAGATCTTGGTGAAGGATTTAATTTATCAATGCGTGATCTGGAAATACGCGGCGCAGGAAATTTACTTGGTACCGAACAAAGCGGATTCATTGATACGATAGGTTTTGATATGTATCTAAAACTTCTTGATGAAGCTGTGGATGAATTAAAGCAAGACGAGTTTAAAGAAGTATTTAAGGATCTGCCAAAGCAGCAAGAGCGCACTTCCCCAACGATAGATACATTTTTCGAGATTGGCATCCCTCACTCATATATGCCCGATCAAGCAGATCGTCTAAGTTTTTATACAGCACTTTTCTCTATGATAAAAATTGAAGAGCTTGAAGAAATAAAAGAAGAAATGTTAGACCGGTTTGGAAAAATTCCGCCCAATGTTGAAAGACTAATTCTTGCAGCAGTTCTAAGATTTTATTCTTCGTTTACATTCTTTGAAAGAGTTGTAATTCAGTTTAATAAGATTACCATTGTATTGCCTAAAGGGGATAAGGAGAACTTCTATCAAAACAAATTTATACCGCTTTTGACTTTCATCAATGCAAATTATTCAAAAGATATTAAATTTGTACAGGCAAATGAAACAATGAAATTTGAAATGAATAATAAATTCGGCTCCGCTGAAGCGGCAATGAATTTTCTAATCAAATTTTGCAAAGAAATTATAGAAGTAATTTCAAAGATCAGTTAATAATTCTTGTTTTTATCTTTTATAAAGGTAAGATCACAATAAAAAAGGAGTTTTATGAAAAGTATAAGAAAAACATTTTTTGTTTTATTGATTCTCGCTTTTATTGGAATACAATTCGTTGAGGTAGAACGGACAAACCCTCCTGTAACAGCAGATAAGAACATACCTGCGGAAGTAAAAAATATTTTTAAGAACTCGTGTTATGATTGTCATTCAAACGAAACTGACTGGACCTGGTACAGCAAAATTGCTCCGGTTTCTTGGCTGATTGTAAAAGATGTAAATGACGGCAGAAAGCATTTAAACTTTTCTGAGTGGGACAAATTATTTTCAGAAAAACGAACTAAGTTAAAAAAGGAAATATGGGATCAAATTAATCAAGAAGAAATGCCGATGGATATCTATACTATCATGCATCCGGGTGCAAAATTAGATCTTACACAGAAGAATATTATAAAAAAATGGACTTCTGAATAGGGTAATAGTAAACAATGGCTAAATTAAGAATTGGAACCTGCGGCTGGAAATATGATTCATGGAAAGGATTAATTTATTCTGCAAGTCCTGAAATAAATTATTTAAAAGAGTATTCGGCATATTTTAATTCTGTAGGAATACCACAATGGTTTTCTTCTCTTTACGGAATAAATAACATTATTATGCCCCAGAGTTATGTAGTTAAGAATTATAAAGAATCAGTTACACCGCAATTTAAGTTTTCAATTAAACTTCCAAACACAATTACGCTTACTCATCTAACCAAATCAGATGTTGTTCAACCTATAGTCAATCCTCATTTTCTATCAATTGATTTGCTCAAAGAATTTATAGATTCGATAAAACCATTGCATAAAAATCTTGGTCCGCTCATGTTTCAGTTTGATTACTTAAATACAGAGAAGATGAAATCTCAGTTTGAATTTCAAGGACTCTTTAGAGAATTTGTAAGTAAACTGCCGGATAGATTTTTGTTTGCTATAGAAACACGTAATCCAAATTATCTTAATGAGACCTACTTTCAATTTCTTAGAGATAACAAATTGGGACAAGTATTTATGCAGGGATATGATATGCCGCCGATTTATGAAATTTATAATCGCTACAAGGATTACATAAAAGATTTTACAGTAATCAGATTACACGGACCGGATAAGCAGGGTATTGAAACAAGAACGGGCGGTGAGTGGAATAAAATTGTTGATCCTAAAGATGATGAACTTGAAAAAATTTGTTTCATGGTTTTACAATTGCTCGAGAGAGATATTGATGTTTACTTAAATGTGAATAATCACTACGAAGGTTCTGCACCGCGGACAATTCAAAAAATTAGAAATCTATTAAAACATTGCGCGGAAAGCCGCAGGGTTGATGTTTAATGGATGATGGGAAATGGATAAAAACATCAAAAATATTTTGATATGAAAAAAATTAAATCCTAATACTATAATTAAGGAAATTAATATGGATCACTCACTCATTACAACTACATTTACAATTGACGGCTACAGAGTTATAAAAAATCTTGGTGTAGTAAAAGGAATTGTAGTCCGTTCCCGTTCGGTTATTGGTACTATCGGAGCCGGATTGCAGACAATCTTTGGCGGAAACATTACTCTCTTTACAGAACTTTGCGAGAGAACCCGCTCGGATGCATTTGAATTAATGGTTCAGCACGGACAAGCTATTGGTGCTAATGCATTACTCGGTGTTCGATATGATGCAACAGAAGTGATGAGCGGTGTTACGGAAGTTTTATGTTACGGTACCGCAGTTGTTGTTGAGAAAGTTTAGAAAAGATTTTTGATGTCTAAGAGATATTTTTAATTTTTGGATAGGATTTTGAAAGGGAAATGAATTACTTATATACGCTTCCTCTAAAGTCAATATTGGCAACAGTTACAAAAATTGTGTTTTCATCTTCATAAAGTAATTTTAACAGATTCAATGCGTGTGATGCGTTTGTCGGTGGGTTTCCTTCTTTTCAAGATTTTTTCTGTGCATTGAACTTCTCTTTCATAGACCTCGTTATCTAATTGTAAGAACAACACCATTCTTAAGGTTAGAATTACAACAACAGAATTATTAAATTTGTCGTGCTGATTAGCGGGCACTCAAATTTGTTTTCCTATTATCAATTAGTTTGAAGAGAAATAAGGATCATATATAATGAACGAAAATAATAGTAACGGACGTTCGGGCTTAGATGAAATTGAAGTCCGTGAATGGCTTGAATCTTTAGAATATGTTTTACAGACCGGAGGACCGGAAAAAGTAAGAGAACTTCTGCATAACCTTGATACATACGCGCATGAATCCGGTGTAGATCTTCCATTTACTGCAAACACACCGTACATAAATACAATTCCGAAAGAACAAGAACCCCCGTTCCCCGGCGGAAGAGAAATCGAACGCCGCATTAAAAGTTTAATCCGCTGGAATGCGATGGCAATGGTAGTACGCGCAAATAAAGAAGAAGCCGGAATCGGCGGACACATTTCTACTTATGCATCAGCGGCAACACTTTACGAAATTGGTTTCAATCACTTCTTCCGGGGCAAAGATGGAAATGGTGAAGGAGATATAATTTATTTTCAAGGACATGCCTCACCGGGAATTTATGCGCGCGCTTATCTTGAAGGAAGAATTTCGAAAGAACAATTAGAAAATTTTAGAAGAGAATTAAAACCAAACGGCGGACTTTCTTCTTATCCGCATCCTTGGTTAATGCCGGACTTCTGGGAATTTCCAACTGTATCAATGGGACTAGGTCCGATCCAGGCAATCTATCAAGCACGGTTTAACAGATATTTGGAAGATCGTGGATTGAAGAAACCGGGCGATCAAAAAGTTTGGGCTTTTCTTGGCGATGGCGAAACAGATGAACCTGAAGCACTTGGTGCTATTTCTTTAGCTTCAAGAGAGAAACTTGATAATTTAATTTTTGTTATCAATTGTAATTTACAAAGATTAGACGGACCGGTGCGCGGCAATGGAAATATAGTTCAGGAACTTGAAGCAAATTTCCGCGGTGCAGGTTGGAATGTTATTAAAGTTATTTGGGGAAGTGATTGGGATCCGTTATTAGCTTCTGATAAAACGGGTTTGCTTATAAAGCGGATGCAGGAAACTCTTGATGGTGAATCTCAAAATCATGTAGTGCGTGGTGGAAAATATATTCGTGATAACTTCTTCGGTAAGTATCCTGAATTATTAAAACTTGTTGAAAAGTACACCGATGAACAATTGGAAAAAATGAAACGCGGCGGTCACGATCCCGAAAAAGTTTATGCAGCTTACAAATCTGCCGTTGAACATATAGGAGCGCCGACAGTTATTCTTGCAAAGACAGTTAAAGGATACGGGCTTGGTGAAGCGGGCGAAGGAAAGAATGTTACTCATCAACAGAAAAAAATGAATGAAGATGAGTTAAAAGAATTTAGAACACGTTTCTCAATTCCAATAAGTGATGATGGAATTGACAAAACACCTTTCTACTGTCCGCCGGAAGATTCTGCAGAGATCAAATATTTAAAAGAAAGAAGAAAAGCTCTCGGCGGATATATTCCTAAAAGAGTTGTTAAATCAACTCCGCTTAAAACTCCTTCGGAAGAATTATTCGAAGAATTTTATATCGGCACAGAAGGTCGTGAAGTTTCTACTACAATGGTCTTTGTAAGAATTCTTGCAAAACTTTTACGCGATAAAGAACTCGGTCATTTAATTGTTCCAATCGTTCCCGATGAAGCGCGAACATTTGGTATGGAAGCTTTGTTCAGACAGGTTGGAATTTATTCTCATCCGGGACAATTATATGAACCGGTTGATAAAGACAGCTTACTATATTATAAAGAAGCTAAGAACGGGCAGATTCTTGAAGAAGGAATTACTGAGGCAGGTTCTATGTCATCTTTCATAGCTGCAGGTACTTCCTATGCAACACACGGAATAAATACAATTCCTTTCTTTACTCTTTATTCAATGTTTGGAATGCAGCGTGTTGGCGATCTTGTATGGGCTGCGGGAGATATGCGTTGTAAAGGATTTATTCTTGGGGCAACTGCAGGTCGTACTACTCTTGCAGGTGAAGGTTTACAGCATCAGGATGGAAATTCACATTTGCTCGCTTATCCGGTTCCAAATCTTGTTACTTACGATCCCGCTTTTGCTTACGAACTTGCAGTGATTATACGTGATGGAATTTACAGGATGTATGAAAAGCAGGAAAATGTTTTTTACTATGTAACTATTATGAATGAGAATTATGCACAGCCTGCCTTGCCGGCAGGCGGGCCGAAAGGTGTTAAGGATGGAATATTAAAAGGAATGTATAAGTTTAGAGCGAGCGGAGTTAAAGACCAAAAAGTAAAAGCTCACTTGCTTGGAAGCGGAACAATTCTAAATGAAGTGATAAAAGCTCAAGAAATTCTTGAGAGCAAATACAATGTCTCAACTGACGTTTGGAGTGTAACCAGTTACAAAAATTTACATCTTGATGCACAAGAAACAGAACGCTGGAATATGTTTCATCCGGATAAAGAAACGAAGCTTCCTTATGTATCTCAAATTACAAAAGGTGAGAGCGGAGTTTTTATTTCTGCTTCCGATTATGTTCAGTTATCAAGCGATGCTATTGCAAAATGGCTGCCGGGACCGCTTCATTCTCTCGGTACATTTGGATTCGGAAGAAGCGAAGGAAGAACCTCTTTACGCGATTTCTTCGAAGTTGACACCAAGCATATTGTTTATGCAACACTTTATTCTTTGATGAAAGAAGGAAAGATAAAAGCAGAAGTTGTAAAAAAAGCAGTTAAGGATTTGGGAATAAACCCGGACAAAAATAATCCGGCTAAGTCTTAATACTGAGCGAAGCGAAGTATCTCTAACTAATTCAAGTTTGAGATTCTTCGTCCCGTAAACCGGGACTCAGAATTTAAAGAGGGAAAAAATGATTGTAGATTTTAGATTACCGCATCTTGGAGATGGCATTCACTCGGCGGACGTAATAAAAGTATTAGCTAAGGAAGGCGATAAAATTGTTATTGACCAAGTTCTTGTAGAAATCGAAACAGATAAAGCAACAGTTGAAATTCCATCCGATGTTTCCGGAATCGTAACTAAGGTTTATGTAAAAGACGGACAGAAAGCTGATGTAGGCGAGCCGTTGGTAGCTATAGAAGTTAGCAGTATGCAGTTAGCAGTTGGCAGTGAGAAGGATGAGGCGAGAAGTGAAAAGGAATTAGAAATAAGAAGTCAGAAATCAGAAGAAAAATTTGTTGTTCAACCAATCACTAACCACCAATCACCAATCACCAATAATTACGAATTTAAAATTCCATCGCTTGGAGAAAATATTACTACTGCTGATATTACAAAAGTATTAGTTAAAGCAGGAGACAAAGTTGAAGCCGATCAGATAGTTCTTGAAATTGAAACCGATAAAGCTACTGTAGAAATTCCTACTGAAGTTGGCGGGATTGTGAAAGAGGTTAAAGTTAAAGACGGCGATAAAGCTGCTGTTGGACAAGTTGCTTTTGTAATTGAGAATTTAGAATTGAGAATGGAGAATGAAAAAGTACAGCCAACCACTAATCACCAATCACCAATCACCAATCACCAATCACCAATTTCTCCATCAAATATAGATTTAACGCATCACTTACCAACTGTTATATCAGTTCCAAAAGATATTTCCAAAGTTGTAGTTCCTGCCGCACCATCTGTAAGAAGATTTGCACGTGAGATTGGTGTTGATATTGTAAAAGTTGTGGGAAGCGGCGCGAGCGGAAGAATTTCAATCGAAGATGTGAAAACTTACGCAAAAGCAGTTAACGAACAATTTAGGCAAAGCGGATTTGGAGGAAGAGCAGTCGGAATAACACGCGAGACATTGCCCGATTTTTCAAAATGGGGAGAGATTGAACGCCAGCCGATGACTAATATTCGCCGCAAAACTGCAGAACATTTATCATATGCATGGGCAGCTATTCCTCATGTTACACAATTTGATAAAGCAGATATAACTGAATTGGAAAATTTGAGAAAACAATTCGGTAAAAAAGTTGATGAAGCCGGCGGCAAATTAACTGTAACTGCAATTCTTCTTAAAGTGATTGCATCGGCATTTAAGGTTTTTCCTCAATTCAACACAAGTGTTGATGTAGAAAAAAGTGAGATAATTTATAAGAAATTTATAAACATCGGTGTTGCTGTTGATACTGACCGTGGTTTGCTTGTTCCTGTTATTCGAGATGTTGATAAGAAAAATATTATTCAGCTTTCTATTGAACTGCAGGAAGTTTCTAAAAAAGCACGCGATAAAAAACTTTCACTTGAAGAAATGCAAGGCGGATGTTTTACAATTTCAAATCTTGGCGGAATCGGCGGAACGTATTTCACTCCGATTATTAATTCACCCGAAGTTGCCATCCTTGGAGTTTCGAAATCTTCTTATGAACCGGTTTACATCAACGAAAAGTTTGAACCGCGGTTGATAATGCCTTTATCACTTTCGTACGATCATCGGATTATAGATGGAGCCGACGGAATTAGATTTTTACGATGGGTTGTGAACGCGCTTGAGAATCCATTCTTACTATCTTTAGAAGGATAAATTTTTTGTAGACGTTCCAACTTGTCCCGACTTGCCGCATAAGCGTCAACCTAATTTTATGATTTTTTAGATTACTGTATGATATGAACTGTAAAAATATGCGAAAACAGATTTCCTTAAGGAACCAATATATCATCCCTAAAGGGATTTTAATTGTAGGTGGTATTTATTGCTATAAATATTTCATCCCTAACGGGATTTAGAGTTCATAATCCCAGAGGGATTACATATTTATAGAAAAAATGAACAAAAAAAAGAATGAAATCCCTTTAGGGATGAGATATAAAACCCATATTTTGTTATATGAACGACGCAATTGTTCAAATTTCTATTGGAGAATTTTTTATTAAGTTGACGCCAATGCGACTTGTCGGGATGAAACGTCTCTACTCTGCAACCTTTCTTATATCAACACATTCCAATATTTTTTTCTCAGAGCCTTTCAGTACAACATTGATCATCGCTTTGCCGATCTCTTCAAGCGTAACAACATATTTAGGGAAAAGTATTTTCCAAACTGGATACAACGGAGCGAGTACTTTATATATTTTGTAAGTGTTCTTCAATCCTTTTGTGGGTTGAATATAACCGGGTCTGAACATATAAGCAGATTTAAAAGGAAGTTTCAACAAATCATTTTCTGTCTTACCTTTTA
>ORJL010079410.1_pt1 | contig 37003 bp, 43 predicted proteins | sample 1779941 | NCBI WGS metagenome assembly ORJL01 (sample SAMEA104232317, study PRJEB22302) | groundwater metagenome | biome: forest; feature: aquifer; material: groundwater | place: USA | collected 2011-08-07 | depth 5.8 m | reverse complement strand
GAAGGAAAAGTTGCCCAGGATTCCGGCGTCGTTGTTCTGGCCAAGCAAGCGGGCACCGTTACTAAAGTCGACGCGCGTGAGATCACCATCGGCGATACAATCTATCCTTTAAAGAATTTCCAGCGAACCAACGCGAACACCTGCATCCAGCAAAGGCCTTTGGTCAATGTTGGCGATAAAGTTCAGGCCGGCGACCCTATCGCCGATGGCATCGGGACCAAAGATGGCCAATTGGCGTTGGGATGCAACGTCTTGGTCGCCTTTATGCCTTGGCGCGGGTTTAATTTTGAGGACGCCATTTTGATCAACGAACGGCTGGTCCGTGAAGATAAGTTTACTTCGATCCATATTGAGCGTTTCGAAGTCGAATGCCGTGAAACGCGACTAGGCAACGAGGAGATCACGCGCGACATCCCTAATGTTGGTGAAGATGCTCTTGTGAACCTTAATGAAGACGGTATTATTCGTATCGGGGCCGAAGTGAAAGCCGGGGACATTCTCGTCGGTAAAGTAACGCCCAAGAGCGAAAAAGAGCTTTCTCCGGAGGAAAGACTTTTAAGGGCGATCTTCGGCGAGAAGGCCGCGGATATCCGTGATACTTCCCTGACTCTTCCTCCTGGCATCGAAGGTGTTGTGGTCCACGCGGAAATCTTTCAGCGGGCGGAACGCGGACGCAAGACCAAGGATGACAAGAAGAAAGAAATGGAGGCCATTGAGAAGATCAAGGCCTATTATAAACAAGAGATCGAATTTGCTGAGGAAGAGAAACAGAAGAAGATCTGCAAACTGCTCAATATCGATAAAAAGAAGATCGGCAAGATCCGTTTTGACGAGTTTGAAGAGGATTCCGAAGAATACGAGGTCGTTCGTTTTTATGATGACAAGATCGCCGAGTTGGCCGAAGAGGAAACGCAGGAGGTCGAACGTATCCGCCGTGGTGATGAATTGCCAGCGGGCGTTTTAAAAAGAGTTGTTACTTATATCGCGACCAAACGTAAAGTCGCTGAAGGCGATAAGATGGCCGGCCGCCACGGGAATAAGGGTATTGTTTCACGGATCCTGCCTGAAGAGGATATGCCATTTCTGGAGGATGGCACGGCGGTTGATATCGTTTTAAATCCATTAGGTGTTCCATCTCGTATGAACGTTGGTCAGCTTTTGGAAACTCATTTGGGATGGGCCGCGAAGGCGTTGGGATTCCACGCCGTTACTCCGGTCTTTAATGGCGCGACTGAGTTGGAAATACGAGCCTGTCTGCAAGAAGGTGGATTGCCGGAAGACGGCAAGACGACCGTTATCGACGGGCACACGGGAATTCCTTTTGAGCAAAAAATTACAGTTGGATATATCTATATGCTCAAGTTGAACCATCTTGTGGATGAAAAGATTCATGCGCGATCCATTGGTCCGTATTCTTTGGTTACGCAACAACCGCTGGGTGGAAAAGCGCATTTCGGCGGACAGCGTTTTGGCGAAATGGAAGTTTGGGCCCTTGAAGCGTATGGGGCCGCCTACACTTTGCAGGAAATGCTGACGGTCAAGAGCGACGATGTTATCGGGCGCAGCCGTATGTATGAGTCCATTGTCAAAGGTCAGCACAAGTTGGAAACGGGAACTCCCGAGTCCTTTAATGTTCTCGTCAAGGAATTGCAGGGGTTGTGCCTGGACATCCAGGTCGTTAAGACAGCCGCTGAACAGCAGCAAGAGGCCGAGAGGGCAGAAAAAGCTGATGATGGTGATAAGGCAGACAAACTTCTAATTAAACTGAGAGAAAAAGACAAAAAAGAAGACAATGGCTAGCCAAAAAGAAGAACTCCAGAATCGTGATTACGTAACAATCCGTATCGCCTCACCTGAGAAAATTCGCTCGTGGTCTTTTGGTCCCGTCAAAAAGGCGGAAACGCTCAATTACCGGACTTTAAAGCCGGAAAAGGATGGTCTGTTTTGCGAAAAGATATTCGGACCCGTACGCGATTGGGAATGTAATTGCGGTAAATATAAAGGGATCAAGTTCAAGGGGATCACTTGCGACCGTTGCGGTGTATTGGTGACGCACTCTAAAGTGCGCCGGGAACGCATGGGCCATATTGAGCTGGCTTGCCCGGTCACGCACGTCTGGTTTTACAAGGCCGTCCCTAGCCGTTTGTCTGCTCTGCTGCAAGTTACTTTGCGCGACATGGAAAAGCTCATCTATTACGAGGAATATATCGTTGTCGATCCCGGGAATACGCCTTTAAAAAAGAATCAGCTTTTAAGTGAAGATGAATATCAGGAAGCGTTGATCAAATACGGTGGCGGATTCAAAGCCAAGATCGGCGCCGAAGCCGTGCGCGATCTTTTAAAAGAGCTTGATCTGACCACGTTGTGCAAGAAATTGCGCAAAGATCTTGAAAAAGCTAATCCCGCCGGAACGAATCACAAAAAGATCGCCAAGACGCTTAAAGTCGCCGAGGATTTCAAAAAATCCGGCAATTCCCCTGACTGGATGGTCTTGGGCGTTCTGCCGGTCATTCCGCCGGATCTGCGTCCATTGGTTCCGCTCGAGGGCGGCCGTTTCGCCACATCAGACCTTAATGATCTTTATCGTCGAGTTATCAATCGTAACAATCGTCTTAAGAAATTGATCGATCTTAAAGCGCCGGAGATCATCTGCCGTAACGAAAAGCGGATGCTCCAGGAAGCCGTGGATGCCCTTTTGGATAACGGGCGTCATGGCCGCCCTGTGCTGGGTGCTGGGAACCGCCCTTTGAAATCCCTGTCTGACATGTTAAAGGGAAAGCAAGGCCGATTCCGCATGAACCTTTTGGGAAAACGCGTCGATTATTCAGGGCGCTCGGTCATCGTCGTTGGACCGAATTTAAAATTGCATCAGTGCGGATTGCCTAAGAAAATGGCGTTGGAACTGTTCGAGCCGTTTATTATTCGCAAATTACGCGAAAAAGGATATGTTCATACCATCAAAGGCGCCAAGCGGATGGTGGAAAAAGAGAAAGCGGAAGTTTGGGATATTCTTGATGAAGTCATTCAGGATCATCCGGTCATGCTTAACCGTGCTCCCACGCTTCACCGTTTAAGTATCCAGGCATTTTATCCTACGCTTGTCGAAGGAAAAGCCATCAAATTGCACCCGTTGGTGTGTGCGGCGTTCAACGCGGATTTCGACGGTGACCAGATGGCTGTCCATATACCGCTTTCCCTGGAAGCCCAGATGGAATGCCGCCTGGAGCTGTTATCGATCAATAATTTGTTCTCACCCGCTGACGGCAGGCCGATCGTCACGCCTTCACAGGACATGGTCTTGGGGCTTTATTATCTGACAAAGGAAGACGAGAAGAGCGGAGGGGATACCCGCATCTATTCCACGCCGCAAGAAGTTATTGTTGCTTTTAATGATGGTTTCTTGGGGCTTCACAAGCGTATTAAGTTGCGCACGCATATCCCTGCCTGGGGTGAGGAAAAGCCTTCTTTGATCATTTCTCAGGAAGCGGCTTTAAAAGGCGCGGATGACAAGAAAGCCAAGAAAGAAGAGAAAACGAAAAAGGAAGAAAATAGCAATCCCGGGATCATTGAAACGACCGTTGGGCGTGTTATTTTTAACGAGGTCATTTTCCCTGAGTTCGGTTTTGTCAATGAGCTGTTGGATAAAAAGAAGATCGGCGCGATCATTTCCGATTGCTACAAGCGTTTTGGGCAGGGAAAGACCATTAAGCTTTTGGATGATCTCAAGGAATTAGGGTTCATCAACGCGACCTTGGCAGGGATATCGATCGGTATTGGTGACATGACCATACCGCAGGAAAAAACAGACATCCTGAAGAATTCGAAGCAAGAGGTCGCGAAAGTTGAAGATCAGTACCGTAAAGGTATCATCACCGGCCGCGAGCGTTATAACAAGATCATTGATATTTGGACGCACACGACGGAAACCATGTCGGACCTGGTCTTTAAACAGATGGATCCGTTCAACCCCGTTTTTATCATGGCCGATTCTGGCGCGCGCGGATCTCGTTTGCAGATACGCCAGCTTTCCGGGATGCGCGGTCTGATGGCCAAACCATCGGGTGAGATTATCGAGAACCCCATCACGGCGAGTTTCCGTGAAGGTTTGACGGTTTTGGAATATTTTATTTCAACGCACGGCGCGCGAAAAGGGCTGGCAGATACGGCTTTAAAAACCGCCGACGCCGGATATTTGACACGTCGTTTAGTCGACGTGGCCCAGGAGATCGTTGTTACGGTTGAAGATTGCGGGACGCTTAACGGCATCACGGTTTCCGCCATTGTTGAAGGTGATGAGCTGGTCGTGAGCCTTAAAGAGCGTATTACCGGACGCGTGGCTTTGGACAGCATTGTTGACATCGTCACTGACCAGAAAGTTATTGAGGCCGGAGAAGTCATTGATGAGGAAACGGCGGAATTTATTGAGCATTTAGGTATTGAGAAGGTGCGTATCCGCAGCGTCTTGACGTGCGAAGCTGAGCGTGGTGTTTGCGTGAGATGTTATGGACGCAATTTGGCGACCCAGCGCAATGTGGAAATTGGCGAGGCGGTCGGGACGATCGCGGCCCAGAGCATCGGCGAGCCCGGTACCCAGTTGACGATGAGGACCTTCCACATCGGTGGTACGGCCAGCCGCTCCATCGAGCAATCCTTTTATAAAGCCAAGAACGCGGGAACTGTCAAATATCACCAGTTACGCGTGGTCGCTAAAGGCAATGAATTTATCGTCCTTAACCGTAACGGTTCAGTCAGTATCAATAATGAATATGGACGCGAATTTGAACGATATCAACTTCCGCAGGGCGCGGTTTTGAACATCCCGGATGGCGCGACCGTTGCCAAAGACAAAGTGTTTGTCACCTGGGATCCGTATACGGTACCGATCATTACGGAAGTCAAGGGTGTGGTCAATTCAGAGGACCTTATTCCCGATGTCACCGTTCAGGAAGAACAAAATCCTGTGACGGGTGTCACGGAACGCGTTGTTGTCGAACATAAGCAGGAATATCATCCGCAGATCATCATGACCGATGAGAAAAAAGAGATCGTTGGTATTTATTCGATCCCCATCGGCGCGCATATTCTCGTTAAAGATAAGCAGCAGATCAACGCCGGTGATCTGATCGCGAAGATCCCGCGCGGCGCGGGCAAGACACGTGACATTACTGGTGGTCTTCCACGCGTTGCGGAATTATTCGAGGCCAGGCGTCCAAAAGACCCAGCTGTTATCAGCGAGATCGATGGAACGGTCGAGTTCGGCCAGGATAAGAAGGGACGCCGGACCATTATTGTCCGAAGTCCGACGGGTATGAGCTCGGAATATACGATCCCTCACGGGAAACATCCTAATGTCTATAAAGGCGACCGCGTATTCGCCGGACAGCAGTTGACGGATGGTCCGGTCGTCCCGCATGATATTTTGCGTGTGTGCGGCGATAAAGTGCTTCAGGAGTATTTGCTCAACGAGGTCCAGGAAGTCTATCGTTTGCAGGGTGTGCGCATCAATGATAAACACATCGAGCTTATTATTGGGCAAATGCTCAAGAAAGTTAAGATCGAAGATTCCGGTGATACTGAATTCTTGGTCGGTGAGCAGATCAATCGAGTTACTTTTAAAAGGGCCAATGAAGAAGTCATAAAGAAAAAAGGTAAGCCGGCCAAGGCGACACCGCTACTTTTGGGAATTACGAAAGTGTCTCTCACTACAGAGAGTTTTATCTCTTCGGCAAGTTTCCAGGAAACAACAAGGGTGTTGACAGAGGCTGCCTCATCTGGTAAAATCGACCTCCTTTGCGGGTTAAAGGAGAATGTGATTGTGGGCCATCTGATCCCGGCGGGAACAGGCCTTAAAGAATATGAAAATGTTGAAGTGGTGAAATATGCCGACGATACAGCAACTCATCAGGAAACAAAGAGTACAGAAAATAAAGAAGGGTAAATCCCCTGCGCTGACAAATTGTCCGTTCCGACGGGGAGTTTGCCTGCAGGTTAAAACGATGACGCCGAAGAAACCGAATTCGGCGTTGCGCAAGATCGCCAGAGTGCGTTTGTCCAACAAGTTCGAGGTCACCTCGTATATTCCGGGTGAAGGACATAATCTTCAGGAGCATTCTATCGTGCTGGTGCGTGGCGGACGCGTAAAGGATCTTCCTGGTGTGCGTTATCATATTGTTCGGGGAACGCTGGATACTGCGGGTGTCGCAAAACGTAAAAAATCAAGATCGAAGTACGGAGCTAAAAAGGATTCAGGTAAATAATATATGCGTAGACGCAGTGCAGAATTAAGAGAAACAGCTCCAGACCCCAAATACGGTAATCGTCTCGTTACCAAATTTGTCAATGTCATTATGTCTGAGGGAAGAAAGACGACGGCCGAAGGTATCGTTTATGGGGCGTTCGATCTGATCGACCAGAAGAATCAGGAATTGGGCGCGGTGAAGGTCTTTGTCAAGGCCATCGATAATGTGCGTCCCAAACTGGAAGTTAAATCCAGACGCGTCGGCGGGGCAACGTATCAGGTTCCGCTGGAAGTGCCGGTTGCCCGGGGAAATTCCCTGGCGATGCGCTGGATCCGTGATTTCGCGCGCAAGAAAAAGGGTAAACCGATGTCGGTGAAATTGGCCGATGAGCTTATTGCGGCAGCCAAAGGAGAAGGCCAAGCGATCAAGAAACGGGACGATACACATAAAATGGCAGAGGCGAACAAGGCCTTTGCGCACCTACGTTGGTAATTTCTAGACTGCATCCGCTTATTGATCAGAGATGTATAAGCGTCGATGCAGTTCTTAATTAATTAAGGGAATAAAATGGCAGCTGACGCAACACCATTACATGATGTAAGAAATATCGGGATCATCGCGCATATTGACGCGGGCAAGACGACGACGACCGAGCGTATTCTGTTTTATACTGGTGTTATCCATAAAATGGGAAGCGTTGACGAAGGGAACGCCACCATGGACTGGATGGAGCAGGAGCAGGAGCGTGGGATCACCATCACGGCGGCGAACACGACCTGTTTCTGGAACAAAAAGAAGATCAATATCATCGATACTCCCGGCCACGTGGATTTTACGATCGAAGTTGAACGCTCTTTGAAGGTTTTAGACGGGGCTGTGATCGTTCTGTGCGGCACCAGCGGCGTGCAGTCCCAGACGGAAACGGTCTGGCGTCAGGCCGATCGGTATAATGTTCCGCGCCTCGCGTTCATCAATAAACTTGATCGTTTGGGTGCGAGCTTTGAACGTGTTTTGGCTGATGTTCACGAGCGCTTGGGCGCCAACGCTGCCGCGATCACATTTCCCAATGGAACGGAAGATAGTTTTACCGGCATTGTTGATGTTATTTTGGAAAAATATGTTACGTATGAAGATGACATGGGTGTCAAGCGCGTATTAAGCGACGTGCCCGCTGAACTCAAAGATAAATTAAAGCAGTATCGTCACACGCTGATCGAGCGCCTTGCGGATGCCGATGATGAGATCGCCGAGAAATTTTTGGAAGAAAAAGAGATTAGCGTTGAGGATATCAAGAAGGCGATCCGCCGCGGCACTATTAAGGGTACGTTCTTACCGATTTTATGCGGGTCTTCTTTGAAAAATAAAGGTGTTCAACTGGTCTTGGACGCGGTTTGTGATTATTTGCCTTCACCATTGGACGTTCCGCCGGTTAAGGGAATTGATCCCGCAACAAAGGAAGAGATCACCCGTCCGCCATCTGCCGATGCCCCTTTGAGCGCTTTGGTATTTAAGATAGCGACCGATCCCTATGTGGGAAAATTGTTCTTTACGCGTATATATTCAGGGAAGATTATTTCCGGCGAAGGGGTTTATAATTCCACGCAGCAGGTCAAGGAACGGATTTCCAAAATTGTTGTTATGCACGCCAATAAACAGGAGATCGTCCCCAAAGCGGAAGCCGGGGAGATCGTGGCGTTGGTCGGTATCAAGGAAAGCAAATCCGGCGATACGTTGTGCGATCAGGACAAGAAGATTTTGCTTGAGAATATGCGTATCCCGGAACCGGTTGTCTCGATGTCCATCGAGCCCAAGACCAAGGCCGACCAGGATAAGATGGGTTTTACTTTAAAGAAATTCCTGGACGAGGATCCGTCGTTACGCGTGCATTATGACCATGAAACGGCCCAGACGATCATCTCCGGCATGGGCGAGTTGCATTTGGAGATCATCATTGATCGCATGAAACGCGAATTCAATTTGGAAACGAATATCGGCCGGCCACAGGTCGCTTATAAAGAAACGATCACGCGTAAAGTCGACGATGTCGTCGGTAAACATATCAGTCAAAGCGGCGGACGGGGGCAATATGGCCACGTCGTCATCAATGTGGAACCGGCGCAAGAGCGCGGCAAAGGCGTTGAATTTATTAATAAGATCAAAGGCGGAGCCATCCCGCGCGAATTTATTCCTGGTGTCGAAAAGGGGATCAAGGATGGCGCTTCTGCCGGTGTTTTGGCCGGTTATCCGGTGACGGACCTTGTTGTCACGTTGATCGACGGTTCGTACCACGACGTCGATTCCAATGAATTGGCGTTCCAATTGGCCGCGAAGTTCGCTTTGCGGGAGGCGCTTCAAAAGGGTAAATCGGTGTTTTTAGAACCGATCATGGATATCGAAGCGGCCGCCCCGGAAGAATTCATGGGTGCTGTCTTGGGTGACTTGCAGACACGAAGGGCCAAGATCGTCAATATGGGAAACCGCGGCAAGATCAAGACCGCGCGGTGTGAAGTTCCTTTGGCGGAGATGTTCAATTACGCCAATGCGGTACGTTCCTTAACTCAAGGACGGGCGACTTTCAGCATGGAGCCCGCCTTTTACGCGGAAGTGCCTCAATATATCGCGGATAAGATCATTGGGGCGCACCAAGAAGCTCTGTCAAAAAAGAGCTAGGATATAAATAAAAGGGAAACCATACGATTTATTTAGAGTAGAAACAAGGAGGCATAAAGATGGCCAAAGAAAAATTCGTAAGAAATAAACCTCACTTGAATATCGGAACCATCGGGCACGTCGATCACGGTAAAACGACCTTAAGCTCCGCCATTACCAACGTATTGGCGAAAAAGGGATTTGCCCAGGCGCGCAGCTATGATTCCATCGACAACGCTCCGGAAGAAAAAGAGCGTGGTGTTACGATCAATATTTCACACATCGAGTACGAAACAGAAAAAAGACACTACGCGCATATCGACTGTCCTGGCCACGCTGACTATATCAAGAACATGATCACGGGTGCGGCCCAGATGGACGGCGCGATCCTCGTCGTTTTCTCCGCAGATGGTGCCATGCCCCAGACCAAAGAGCACATCCTTTTGGCCCGCCAGGTAAACGTTCCTTCCATTGTTGTCTTCCTTAATAAGTGTGATCAAGTCCAGGATAAAGAGCTTTTCGAGCTCGTTGAGCTGGAAATCCGCGATCTTTTGACCAAATATAAGTATGATGGCGACAAAACGCCGATCATCAAAGGAAGCGCCCTGGAGGCCTTGAACAACCTTGGTGATGATTCCAAGACCCAGCCTATCGTCGATTTGATGAAGGCTGTTGATGATTTTATCCCGGAACCTGTCCGTGAATTGGATAAACCGTTCTTGATGGCCATCGAAGACGTGTTTTCCATTTCGGGTCGTGGAACGGTCGCCACCGGACGTATTGAGCGCGGTAAAGTCAAGGTTGGCGAAGAAGTTGATCTTGTGGGAATGACCAAAGACGTCAAAAAGACAGTTGTTACGGGTGTTGAAATGTTTCGCAAGGAACTTGATTTTGGTCAGGCCGGAGACAACGTTGGGTTACTTTTGCGTGGTGTCGAAAAAGACGACATCCAAAGAGGTCAGGTTTTAGCCGCGGCGGGTTCGATCACACCGCACACTAAATTCAAGGCCAAGACATATATCCTGACCAAAGAGGAAGGCGGTCGTCATACGCCGTTCTTTAAAGGGTATCGTCCGCAGTTTTATTTTCGTACGACGGACGTCACGGGATCGGCCACTCTTCCGGCCGGTGTAGAAATGTGTATGCCTGGGGACAACGTTGAATTGGAAGTGGAATTGATTCAACCTATCGCCATGGAAAAAGAATTGCGCTTTGCTATCCGCGAGGGTGGTCATACCGTCGGTGCTGGGGTCATTCACCAGATCATCGCCTAAGAGGGGTTATGCAACAACAGAAGATACGTATAAAACTCAAAGCATTCGATCACAGGTTGATCGACCAATCCGCCCAGGAGATCCTGGATACGGCCATTCGCACCGGCGCCAAAGTCTCGGGCCCCGTGCCATTGCCGACGAAAAAGGAACTCTATACGGTGTTGCGGTCGCCGGTCATCGACAAAAAATCCAGAGAACAATTTCAACTGGCCACTCACAAAAGGCTTATTGACTTAATCGACCCAACGGCCAAGACCGTGGAAGCATTAAGAAAATTGAATTTGCCGGCAGGTGTGGACGTTGAGATCAAACAATAAAGGCGCATTAAAGCCATGATCCGCGGTTTATTAGGAAAAAAATTAGGCATGACACAGATCTTCGATAAAGATGGGGATGTTATTCCCGTCACAGTTGTCGAGGCTGGACCATGTATCGTCTTGGGGTTGCAGGTCTCTCCCCAAAGAGTGAAGGTAGGATTTGAGCAGGTCAAAGAGTCAAGGGTCAAAAAGCCTATGCTTGGTTTTTATAAAAAGATCGGTGTGGCGCCTTTGCGTGTCATTAAAGAGTTTGAATCAACGGACAATAAGGATTACAAGGTCGGCCAAGAATTAAAGGCTGATGTTTTTAAGCCAGGTGAATTTGTCAATGTCGTTGGAACTTCGATCGGAAAAGGGTTTCAAGGCGGCATGAAGCGCTGGCACTGGATGGGTGGGCCCGCCGCGCATGGTTCCATGCATCACCGTCGTGTGGGATCTATTGGTGCTAGCGCTGATCCTTCCCGAACGCTGCGCGGGACGAACATGCCCGGACACATGGGGGCGCGCAAGATCACGGCGCAGTCCTTGCGTGTGATGGGTGTCGATGCCGAAAAAAATACCCTTCTTCTTAAAGGTGTTGTTCCGGGACATAAAAATGGATATGTTGAGATCTATCGTTCCAAGAAAAAGGCTTTTAGGCCGTTGGATGAGGAACGTAAAGTGGTTGTTAAAAAAGTCAACCCGATGAAACAAAGCAAGGCCAAAGCAACGGGTAAGGGGAAATAACGTGTCAAGTCTGCAAGTTCTTAATGTTGAAGGGAAAAATTCGGGCTCCATCGATCTTCCCAAGGAGATATTCGGCGAGAATATCAGGCAGGACGTGATCCATCAGGCGGTCTTGATGTACCAGGCTTCCGAGAGGCAGGGTAATGCCTCGACCAAGACCCGCAAGGAAATCTCCGGCGGCGGTATCAAGCCATGGCGCCAGAAAGGGACCGGACGTGCCCGGCATGGTTCTATCCGTTCACCGCTGTGGAAAAAAGGCGGTATCGTTTTTGGTCCGCATCCCAGGGATTTTAGTTACAGTGTTCCCCAGAAGGTTCGGCAAGGGGCTTTGCGTGAAACTTTGAATGTGAAATATCAGGGGAAGAACCTGATCTGTGTGGATGATCTCAAAAAACCGTTCGCGAAGACAAAGGAATTTGCCGTGATCCTGAAAAATTTGAGCCTTAGCGGAAAAGTGCTCGCGCTTTTGGATGGATGCGACCCCAGCGTGCAGCGAGTGTCCCGCAATATCCCGCGGTTTCGTTTGATGCGTTCCCAGGATGTCAACGCGTACGATATCTTGCGGCATAAAAAGATCTTGGTCACTAAAACGGCGTTTAATAATCTGCTGGAGCGTATAGCGAAATGATCCACGCTTATGATGTCGTTAAAAATTTGGTGCGCACTGAGCGGGCGACTTTTCTGGAGCCGCAGCGCAAATATCTTTTTCAGGTGGCCAGCAGCGCCAACAAGATCCAGATCCGCAAGGCTGTGGAAGAAATTTATAAAGTTAAAGTTGAGGCGGTCAATACGGCTGTTGTCCCGGGCAAGCTTAGACGTGTCCGGCAGGAATTGGGGAGAACGACCCCTTGGAAAAAAGCGACCGTCACTCTTAAAGACGGGCACAAGATCGAGGTCACGTAAGATATGGGTATCAGAAGATTCAGACCGGTCACAAGTACGCTGCGCCATACGGCTATTGCCGATTACGCGGAAATCACCAAAGGGAAACCTGAAAAAAATCTTCTCAGGCCTTTGAAAAGTTCTGGCGGACGGAACATGTACGGACGCATCACCTCGCGTTATCGTGGCGGTGGGCACAAGAGGATGTATCGTTTGATCGATTTCAAGAGAGGCCGTATCGATCAGGAATGCACGGTTTTGGCTATCGAATATGATCCCAACCGTACCGGACGTATCGCTTTGATCCAGTATCCTGACGGAACGAAATCTTATATTCTTGCTCCGCTTGATCTAAAGCCGGGTGATAAGGTGGTCAGCACTATCGATAAAGAGGTGGAGATCAAGCCTGGTAACTGTATGCCGCTGCGCCGTATTCCATTAGGGACCGCGTTGCACAATATTGAACTTAAGCCCGGACAGGGCGGAAAGATCGCCCGGTCCGCGGGAACATCGATTCAGCTTGTTGCCAAGGAGGGAGATTACGCTTTTATCCGTATGCCATCGAGCGAAGTAAGGAAAGTTTTGATCGATTGTCGGTCATCCATCGGCCAGATCGGTAATGTTGAGCACGAGACGCGTTCAATAGGAAAAGCGGGAAGGTTGCGCTGGTTGGGGCGCCGTCCGAAAGTCCGCGGTGTTGTCATGAACCCGGTGGACCATCCGCACGGTGGCGGTGAAGGTAAGGCTCCGCAGGGAAATCCGCATCCGGTCACGCCATGGGGACGTCCGACCAAAGGATATAAGACCCGCAAGAAGCAAAAATATTCAGACCAATATATCATTCGAAGAAGGGGATCCAAGTAATATGACGCGTTCAGTCAAAAAAGGCCCATACGTTGAAGCGAAATTGATAAAGAAACTCAATCGGATGATCTCATCCGGGCAGCGTCAACCGATCAAGACATGGTCGCGGCGTTCCACCGTCACACCGGATTTTGTCGGCTACACGGTGGCCGTTCATGACGGCCGCAAGCATGTCCCGGTGTTCATTACGGAAAATATGGTGGGATACAAATTCGGCGAATTTGCCCACACGCGTACGTTCAAAAAGCATGGCGGCGTCAAGGCGAAGAAAGCGGCAGATAAAACTTAAGGAATAACGACGATGATTACCCTGGCAAGAGCAAAATTCATGCGCGTTTCCCCCACGAAAGTCCGGCAGGTCATTGACCTGATCCGTGGCAAGGACGTGGTGACCTCCCAAGCGATCCTGATGCATGTCCAAAAGGGGTCGCGGCAGATGATCAGTAAAGTCTTGAATTCCGCCGTGGATAATGCCAAACAAAAAGGGCTGATGGAAGACCAGTTGTTCATCTCCCGGATCGTGGCTGATCAGGGCGCTTCCTGGAAACGTTTTCGCGCGGCATCGTTCGGACGGGCAACGCCAATCTTGAAGAAAACGACCCATTTAACGATCGAATTGGACCTTAAAACCAAATAGGAGTGTAAGCAGTGGGACAAAAAGTTAGCCCCCTAGTATTGCGTATCGGATATATCGAGAACTGGAGAAGTCTTTGGTTCGCGGACAAGAAGCAATTTGCGCAGAATATTTTGGAAGATTACAATATCCGCCAATTCATTAAGAAACGTTTTGTGCAGGCGGCGGTCTCAAAGGTCGTTATCGAACGGCTAGGCGACAAGATCAGGGTCATTATCCATACAGCACGTCCGGGAGTCATTATTGGCCGCCGCGGGGCGGATATCGACAAGTTGCGGGTCGAATTAGGGGAGATCACTTCCAAGGAGATCACCATTGATCCTCAGGAGATCAAGAATCCGTCCGTTGACGCTCAGTTGATCGCCCAGAATATCGCCATGCAGTTGGAGAAACGCATCGCGTTTCGCCGCGCGATGAAGCGTGCCATCGACCAAGCCATGTCTTCCGGCATCAAGGGGATCAAGATCAAATGTTCCGGACGACTTAATGGCGCCGAGTTGGCGCGTAGCGAGTCTTATCGTGTTGGCAAGCTTCCTTTGCATACATTTCGCGCCCAGATTGATTATGGATTTGCTGAAGCGTTGACGACATATGGTTTGTTGGGAGTGAAGGTGTGGGCGAATAAGGGTGAAGTGATCAAAGAGATCAAGCGTCGGGGGGATGCAAACACATTGCAGCAACCGCAGCAGGCAGGTTTTAAGAAGAATCCGTTTAAAAAGGACGACGCGCGGTCCTAAAGATTTTTTAGTTGAGGAGATAAGGTTACATGGCTGTAATGCCCAGAAAAGTTAAATACCGAAAAGCCCTTAAGGGAAAGATCCGCGGGATCGCCACGTCGGGCAATAAACTGCACTTTGGCGAGTACGGGTTAAAGGCCATTGAAAATGGGATCATACGGTCGAATCATATCGAGGCCTGCCGGGTGGCGGCAGCGCGGAAGATGAAAGGTACCGGCAAGATCTGGATCAATATTTTTCCTTACAAACCGGTCACCAAGAAACCCGCGGAAACCCGGATGGGAAAGGGAAAAGGGGACTTGTCCCATTGGATCTGTCCGATATATCGCGGAAAAATGCTTTTTGAGATCAGTGGTGTCCCGGAAGAATTTGCCAAGATCGTTTGCCGTCTGATCGCGTTTAAATTGCCGGTGCGGACGCGGTTCATTTCACGCATGGGAGCGCACGCATGAAGAAAGACAAGAAAATAAGAGAACTGAATTCCGAGGAATTGGTCAAAAAAAGCAGAGACCTTAAAACGGAGCTATTCGGCCTAAATTATCAGCGCAAAATGGGCAATGTGGAAAAACCGGCCCGATTCAAAGCGTTAAGAAAAGAGATCGCCCGCGCCCTGACTATTTTAAAAGAAAGAGAATTGCAAGATGAACGAACAAGCAAAAAGGCTTAATCGAAGAAGATTTTTAGAGGGTACCGTCGTCAGTGATAAAATGAACAAGACCCGCGTGGTCCAGGTCCGGTGGGCGACCAAGCACCCTAAATATTTGAAGATCACGCAGAAAGCCGTGAAGTATAAGGCCCATGATGAGAAGAACGCGGCGAAAATGGGTGACATCGTGCGCATTATGGAAACACGGCCGCTGTCGAAAGACAAGCGTTGGGTTATCATGAATATTGTTCAGAAGGCCGTCGGTTCAGATCAGCCGGCGAAGTTGACAGAAGGATAAATATGCTTTATTTAAAGACATTATTAGATGTGGCGGACAATACGGGAGCGCGCAAGGCGTCTTTGATTGGCGTCATTCACGCCAAGGGAAGGTTGTGCGCGCGCATCGGTGATCTCGTGAGCGTCAACATCAAGGAGTCCGCCCCGGATGCTGCTGTTAAAAAAGGTGAAAAGGCCAAAGGGATCATCATCCGCACCAAAACACCGATCCGTCGTCCAGATGGAACATATGTGCGTTTTGACACCAACGCCGTCGTTATCGTGGACGAAACGGGTAATCCAAAGGGGACGCGCGTTTTTGGCCCCGTCGCCCGTGAGTTGCGGAATATGGAATACATGAAAATCGTGTCTTTAGCGCCAGAGGTCGTTTAATATGCTACGTATTAAAAAAGATGATCAGGTTAAAGTGATCGCCGGAAAAGATAAAGGCAAAACCGGGAAAGTCATGGTGGTTTTTCCTAAAAAACAACGGGCACTCGTTGAGCGTATCAATCTGGTAAAAAAAGCCCAACGGAGAACGCAGCAGAACCCGCAGGGCGGGATCGTGGAGGTCGAGGCCCCGATCCATATTTCCAATATCATGTTGATCGACCGCAAGAGCAGTCAGCCGACACGTTTTAAGGCTTCTTTGCTTAAGGACGGAACGAAGCAACGCCTGGCCGTCAAGGGCGGGGAGGGTATTTAAAATGATGCCGCGTCTGCAGCAGGAATATAGAGAAAAAACCGTGCCGAAAATGCAGGAAGTATTTGGCATTAAGAATCCTATGGCTGTCCCGCGTCTTGAAAAAATCGTCATTAACATGGGCGTTGGCAAGGCCATTGCCGATGCCAAGATATTAGACGCCGCTGTTAAGGATCTGGCCATCATCACCGGACAACAGCCGGTCGTCACCCGCGCGAAGAAAGCCATCTCCAATTTCAAGATCAGGGAGAATTTGCCTATCGGCTGCAAGGTCACGTTGCGCCGGGCCAAGATGTATGAATTTTTGGATAGACTGGTCAATGTGGCGTTACCGCGTATCCGTGATTTTAACGGGATGTCGGTTAAATCATTTGACAAGCAGGGTAATTATGCCATTGGGATCTCGGAACAGGCGATCTTCCCGGAGGTCGAGACGGGGAAGTTGGCGAACACGCAAGGGATGGATATTATCTTTGTTTTTAACAAAGGACCGCAAGAGCAGACTAAAGAGCTTTTAAGGCTTTTGGGGATGCCGTTTACCAAAAAGTAAGAAGAAAGAGTGATATGGCCAGAAAAGCATTAGTACTCAAGGCAGCTAAAAAGCCGAAATTTTCAACCCGAAAATATAATCGTTGCCAGATATGCGGCCGTGTACGGTCGTATTATCGTCGATTTGGGCTATGCCGAATTTGTTTCCGGGAATTGGCCTGGCGTGGTGAGATCCCGGGAGTTAAGAAAGCCAGCTGGTAATTTGCCTCTGGTGGATAAAACGAGGACTTATACGATATGTCATTAAATGATCCGATCAGTAATTTGTTAACCACGATCCGTAACGGCGTGCAGGCGGAAAAGGAAACCGTTGATATTCCGGCCTCGAAATTAAACGGGCGGATATTGGAGATTTTCAAGAACGACGGGTATGTCGAAGATGTTCGTTTGATGAAAAACAATGCGCAGGGGACGTTCAAGGTGTATTTGAAGTATGAGAATAGAAAACCTGCCATCATGGGATTGCGCAGAATTTCGAAATCCGGTTTGCGGGTTTATCGCAAGAATGACGAGCTTCCCCGTGTTCTCAATGGGTTGGGGACTGCAGTGCTCTCGACCTCCAAAGGGGTTATCACGGACCGCGAGGCCAGGAAGTTAAATGTAGGCGGAGAAATTTTGTGTTACGTTTGGTAATCGAAGGACGCTAAGCCATGTCACGTATAGGAAAAATACCGGTTACGGTACCCAAAGAAGTCAAAGTTACCATTGATGCCACCAAGGCCCATATGGAAGGGCCAAAGGGGAAACTGGATATGACTATCCCCGCAGGGATTAAGGTGGAATCAAAGGAAGGCCAGCTGCTCGTTACCCGCCAATCGGACACCAAGCAAATGAAAGCCACGCACGGAACGATCCGCGCTTGTCTGGTGAATATGGTGACCGGAGTGACCAAGGGGCATAAAAGAGATCTGGAAATACAGGGGTTGGGTTTTCGCGCGCAGTTGCAGGGTAAGAAGATCGTTTTTAATATGGGGTTAAGCCATCCCGTTGAATTTGAAGTGCCCGCTACGGTTAAAGTTGCGGTGCCGACGCAGACCTCAATAACCATTGAGGGGCCGGATAACCTGGCTGTCGGTCAGGTAGCGGCGAGCATCCGTGCGATCAAACCCGTGGAACCGTACAAAGGCAAAGGTATCCGCTATGTGGGTGAATTTGTCCGCAGGAAACAAGGAAAATCCGTAACGAAATAAGGATCGAATTCTTATGGTACTTTTGAAAAAGGAATTAGGAAGGATTTATCGTCATCAAAGGACGCGTAGCAGGCTCATCGGGACCAGCGAACGCCCCCGAGTGTGCGTGCACCGCAGTCTTAATAATTTTTATGTGCAAGTCATTGATGATGTCAGCCGTAAGGTTTTATTCGGATTATCGACTTTGACCAAAGACGTTCGCGCGAAGATTAAAAGTGGCGGGAATGTGGACGCCGCTGCGCGTTTGGGCGAAATATTTGCCGTCGAAGCCAAAAAAAAAGGGATCACAAAAATCTGTTTTGACCGTGGCGGCTACCTTTATCACGGTTGCGTGAAGGCGTTTGCTGAAGCCGCGCGCAAAGGCGGATTGGAATTCTAAAGTAGATAAGGGAGATATGGAAGAAGAAAAAGAACAAATCAAAGAACCCGCGATTGTGGCGGAAACCAACGTCGATAAAGTTCCCGTAATTGATGAGCAGCCAGCGGAACCTGTTCGCAGGAAAAAATCCGGCGGGGACGAAAATCGCTTTGGCAAAAAAGCGAAGCTCGATCTGGAAAAATCCCCGGATTCTGAGCCGGTTGAAGAAGTTATTTCAATTAACCGTATCACCAAAGTCACTAAAGGGGGCAAGAAGCTTTCTTTCAGCGCTTTGGTTGTCGTTGGGAACACTAAAGGGCGCGTTGGGTACAGTTTGGAGAAAGCGGCAGAGGTTTCCATTGCTATCCGTAAATCCATTGCTTCAGCGAAGAAAAAAATGATCAATGTTTCCTTGAACGGTTCGACAATCCCTCATGAGATCATTGGCCGTTGTGGTGGGGCGACCGTGCTTTTGAAACCGGCGGCGGATGGTACCGGAGTTATCGCCGCGGGGCCGGTGCGCGCGGTTTGCGATGGGGTCGGTATCCGTAATATTTTGACGAAATGCCACCGGTCGAATAATCCGATCAATGTCGTGAAAGCGACGATGGATGGGTTGAGCCGTTTAAAGTCGTCTGATAGATTGATTAGGAAAGTGTAATATGCATATACACGAATTAAAATCACCTGTGGGATCACGAAAAAGAAAGAAACTTTTGGGGCGCGGTGCCGGGTCCGGGCATGGTCGTACCAGTGGGCGCGGACAAAAGGGGCAGACTTCTCGCAGCAGCGGACGGAAACTGATCGGCACTTCCGAGGGGGGGCAGATGCCTTTGGCCAAACGCCTTCCGAAAGTCGGCTTTCGCAGCAAGCGGCCGATCCTTAACCAGGTTGTTGATCTTAAGGAATTGAATCAGTTGGAGAACGGGGCGGTCATCAATGCCGCGTTCCTGAAGTCCCAGGGGTTGATCGAAAGTATCCACAAGCCCTTCAAGATTCTGGGGGATGGCGAGCTGAAGAAATCCGTCGTTATTGAAGGGGGGAGTGTTTCCCAGACGGCCCGCGAGAAGATACTCAAGGCAGGGGGTAAGGTTCCAGAGGCATGATCTCTTCATTCGCCAATTGTTTCAAGATACCGGAATTAAAAAAGAAAATTTTTTTTACCTTGGCCATTATCGTGGCCTACCGGGTCGGATGTTACCTTCCCACTCCGGGCGTCAATGGTTCGGTTTTAGCAGAATTTTTTCACCGGCTTAGTTCTACATCCGGAGGGAGCATATTCGGTATTATGAATATGTTTTCGGGTGGAGCGTTGGAAAAAGCGACGGTATTCGCCCTGGGGATCATGCCCTACATTTCCAGCTCCATCATTATGCAGCTTTTAACGGCGGTTATTCCGGCGTTGGAACGTTTGGCCAAAGAGGGCCAGGCCGGTTACCAGAAGATCAATCAGTACACGCGTTACGGAACATTGTTTTTGGCGTTGGTCCAGTCATTTTTTATCGCTCTTTGGCTTGAAGATAAATCGGGAACGGTCTTTCAGGGATTACAGGTCGTCAATGATCCTGGATGGGGATTCCGTATTGTGACCGTTTTGACGTTATCGACCGGGACGCTCCTTTTGATGTGGTTGGGGGAACGTATTCAAGAACATGGTATCGGCAATGGGATATCCCTCATTATCACGGCGGGTATTCTGTCGGCGGCACCTTCAGCCATGCAGATGCTGATCCGCTTGCTGGCGCCTGCTTCTGCGGGTGCCGGGTCTGCGCAGTTGCAACCCTTAACGCTGGTGATCATGGTCTGTTTTCTGGTCAGTGTGATATTTTCTATCACGTTGATAACGCAGGCACAGCGCAAGATCCCTGTTCAATACGCCCGGCGTATTGTGGGCCGCAAGGTATACGGGGGACAAAGCACGTATATCCCGCTTAAAGTAGATACCTCGGGCGTCATCGCGATCATTTTCGCGCAGTCTATTATTCTTTTCCCGGCGACACTGGCGAGTTTTATCCCGCATCAGGGTTTTCAGAATTTGACGAATATTTTTCTGCGCGGGCATTTTTGGTACTATGCGGTTTATGGTTTGTTGATCGTGTTCTTTTGTTATTTTTATACCGCCATTGTTTTTAATCCGATCGACGTTGCCGAGAACATGAAAAAGCACGGTGGGTTCGTCCCTGGCGTGCGGCCAGGAACGCAGACATCAGAATATCTGGATTTTATTATGACGCGCATCACGCTGGCGGGGGCATTCTTTGTTTGCGCGATCGCCATCATGCCGGACGCGATCATGGCGTCTTTTAAGGTGCCATATCTGGTGGCGTCGTTTTTTGGCGGTACGGGAGTTTTGATCATCGTCGGGGTCATGCTGGATACGATGAAGCAGATCGAATCGCATTTGTTGACGCGCAATTACGACGGCTTTATGCGTTCCGGACAGATGATCAGAGGCAGGCGATGAGACTGGTGTTGCTCGGCCCCCCGGGTGCCGGAAAAGGGACGCTGGCCGCGTTGTTGAAGGAAAGTTTGAAGTTGACCCATATCTCAACCGGAGACATCCTTCGGGATGAGATGAAAAATGATACGCCGATCGGCCGGGAAGCGAAGAAATTCATTGAAAAAGGTGAACTTGTCCCGGATGAATTTGTCATCAAGCTCATTGAAAAGAAATTGACCAGCGATAAACGTGTTGAGGGCGGATATATGCTGGATGGTTTTCCCCGGACAGGCAAACAGGCGGAAGACTTAGACAGGATATTAGGGCAGATCCATCAGCCGTTAGATTACGCGTTATATATGGAGTCGACGTTGCCGGTCATTATCCAGCGACTAGGGGGACGGCGGGTATGCAAGAATTGCGGCGCTTTATACCATGTGCGGAACAAGCCGCCGAAGAAAGAGAAAATTTGTGATTTGTGCGGCGGCGAGTTATATCAGAGAGCCGATGACAACGAGTCTACCATCTGTACGCGTATGGATGTATATTTGAAAAGCACCCGGCCGGTCATTGATTATTACCAGGCCCAAGGTAAGTTAAAAAAGCTTGATGGCGACAAGGATTCCGAAGAAGTGCAAGGCGTTTTAATGCGAATATTTCATGAAGACCACAAACTCAATAAGCATTAAGACGGCTTCGGAGATATTGATTTTGCGTGACGCCGGGAAAATCTTGGCGGAGATCGTCGAAGATCTAAAATGTTCTTTAAAAGAGGGGATCACGACCAGAGAAGTGGATCAGGTCGCTGAGAAGTTGATCCGTCAAAGGGGAGTTGTCCCGGCATTTAAGGGTTATCGTGGTTTTCCTGGTTGTGTGTGCGTGTCGGTCAACGAAGAAGTTGTGCACGGCATACCGGGCAACCGGTTGCTGCGCGCGGGCGATATCGTGAGCCTGGACGTCGGGATTGTCCATAAGGAATATTATTCTGATACAGCCCTGACAGTGGGGATCGGAACGATCCGGGAGGCATTGAAGAAACTTCTGGATGTGACCCGCCAGTCGCTTGATAAGGGTATTGAGCAGGCGCGTGTTGGAAACCATTTGTCAGATATATCGCACGCGATCCAGACTTTTGTTGAAGCGAACCATTTTTCGGTCGTGCGTGATTTTGTCGGGCATGGCATTGGCAAGAGTTTACACGAAGACCCTGAGATCCCGAATTTCGGGCCGGCGCATAGCGGGCCGATCCTCAAAGAAGGCATGGTCCTCGCCATCGAGCCGATGGTGAATATGGGCACGTGGCAAACGAAGATATTGGATGACGGGTGGACGGTGGTGACCCAGGACGGCGCGCCATCGGCGCATTTTGAGCATACCGTGGCCATTACGGCCAAGGGGCCAGAGATCCTGACGCGAATATAAAGCATGGCTAAAGAAGAACTGATCGAGGTCGAGGGAGTTGTTAAAGAGGCATTGCCCAATGCCATGTTTCGCGTGGCGCTTGATGGGGGGCATTTGGTGCTGGCGCACATTTCGGGAAAGATCAGGAAAAATTTCATCCGGATCCTTCCGGGTGACAAAGTTAAAGTTGAACTTTCTCCCTACGATTTGACTCGGGGGCGAATAACATTCAGGGCGTAAAACATGAAAGTAAAATCATCAGTTAAAAGAATTTGCGGGCATTGCAAGATCATCCGGCGCAAAGGCGTGGTGCGGGTCATTTGTTCTAACCCGAAACATAAACAGAGACAAGGATAAAACAGTATGCCAAGAATTTTAGGTATTGATATTCCAAAACAAAAAAGGATCGAGGCATCGTTGCCGTATATCTACGGTATTGGACTGACGCGGGCCCGTGATATTTTAACGCAGGCCAAGATCGATTTTAACCGTCGGGCCAAGGATCTGACCGATGAAGAGATCTCGCGTATCACCACCATTATTCAAAATGGTTATATTACCGAAGGTGATCTGCGCCGGGAGATCGCCCAGAATATCAAAAGGCTCATGGATATCGGGGCTTACCGCGGGGTCAGGCACCGCAAGGGGCTGCCGGTGCGCGGACAGCGCACACGTACCAACGCGCGGACCCGTAAAGGGAAACGCTCTGGGGTTGGCGGTAAAAAGATGCCCGCACCCACGGCAAAATCGTAGTAGCGACTAACGAGGATTTTGATTAATGGAAAAAGAACCGAAGCAACAGCAGCAACCGCCAGCCGCAACAGCGGCGGCGTCAGCACAGCCGGAAAAGGCAACGCGGGCCAAAGACAAGGCAAAGAAAAAGGCCCTTAAAGGGGTCACCTCCGGCGTGGCGCACATCAAGGCGACGTTCAACAACACTATCATCACTATCACGGACCCTACGGGTAATGTGATTACCTGGTCCACGCCGGGTATGGTGGGATTTAACGGCTCGAAGAAATCGACGCCGTTCGCCGCGCAGGTTGCCGCGGCCGATGCCGCCCGTAGGGCGAAAGATCTGGGTTTAAGGACCGTTGAGGTCCTCGTCAAAGGTCCCGGTGCCGGACGCGAATCGGCGATACGGGCTTTACAGGCCAATGGCCTATCGGTCACTTCTATTAAAGACGTGACCCCTTTACCACATAACGGATGCCGTCCCCGGAAAAAACGGCGCGTCTAATCTGGAGGAAGATAATTTATGGGAAGATATTTAGGTTCTAGTTGTCGATTATGCAGAAGGGAGGGAGAAAAGCTCTTTTTAAAGGGCGCGCGATGCATGACGTATCGCTGCGCCATTGAACGCCGGGCCTATGCCCCGGGTCAGCACGGCCAAGCGCGCAAGGCAAAGCTTTCGAACTTCGGGTTACAGATGCGTGAGAAGCAGAAGGTCAAGAGAATTTACGGCATGTTCGAAAGGCAGTTTAACAACTATTTCGGCAAGGCTGTCACCACCAAAGGGGTTACCGGTACCGTCTTGCTCCAGATGCTGGAACGCCGGCTGGACAATGTCATTTACCAGCTTGGCTTCGCGACGTCCCGCAAACAAGGGCGGCAGATCGTCAGCCATGGATTTGTTTTTATTAATGACCATATGGTGAATATCCCGTCGTATCAGGTCAAGGAAAACGACGAGATCACTTTGAAATTCAAGAAAAAGGGGAAAAAGACAGTTGATGACAATCTCAAGGCCTTGGAAAGCCGTCCGGTCCCGGCATGGCTTGAGATCGATCGCGATCATTACAAGGCCAAGATCAAACGTTTACCGGCGCGCGAAGATATCAGTTTCCCCGTCAACGAACAGTTGATCATCGAGCTTTATTCACGATAACAGGGTTCATTTAAGGAGGAATACACATGGGAGTGAAGTGGCGAGATTTTCAGATGCCTAAAAGGCTTGATTGTGATGAATCCGTTTATACCGACACGTACGGAAAGTTCATTGCCGAACCCTTCGAAAAAGGATATGGGGTCACCCTCGGGAATTCCTTAAGACGCATTTTGCTTTCCTCTATTGAAGGCAGCGCCGTCACTTCGATACGTATCGAAGGTGTGCGTCATGAATTCTCCACGGTTCCCGGCGTTTTGGAAGCTGTGACGGAGATCATCCTCAACATTAAAAAACTGGTCATTCGGTCGCATTCCAAGGTTCCCAAGATCATCCATATCCGCGCCGAGAAAAAAGGCGAGGTCAAGGCCGGCGACATCGTCTGTGATGAAAGTATGGAGATCCTCAATCCGGATCTGCATATCGCGACATTGACCCGCGATACGCGTTTTTTTGTTGAAATGGAAGTTTCGCGCGGGCGCGGTTATGTCCCTTCAGAGCAAAACAAAAAGGAAGGCGTAGACACGATTGCGATCGACTCTATTTTTACTCCCATCACCAAAGTCAATTTTCGTGTGGAAAATACCCGCGTGGGACAGCGCACCGATTATGACCGTCTGGTGACCGAGATCTGGACCAACGGGAGCATCAATCCCAAAGAAGCGTTATTGTACGGCGCGAACATCCTTCAGCGCCATTTGGACGTGTTTGTCAGCTACGGGCAACTTCCTGAAGAAGAGGAAGAGGACGAGGAGATCTCGGCCGAAGAACAGGCGATGTACGAGAAACTCCGGCTTCCGATCTCTGAACTGGAATTATCGGTGCGTAGCGCCAATTGCTTGAAGGACGCCAACATTAAAACGATTTCAGAGCTTGTCCGTAAAACCGAATCGGAATTGCTGACCTTCCGCAATTTTGGCAAGAAGTCTTTATCAGAGATCAACGACCTTCTCAAGGCCATGGGCTTGGGCCTTGGCATGAAGGTGGACGTCAAGAAATTAAAACTGAAGAAGGAGTAACATGCGACACGGTATTGCAGGAAACAGATTCGGCCGGAATTCCAGTTTGCGTAAAGCGACCGTCCGGGACCTTGCCAAAGCGACACTCATCCAGCAGCGGATCTGCACGACCGAAGCCAAGGCCAAAGAGGCCCGCAAGCTCGTGGATAAGCTGATCACGCTCGGCAAAAAAGGGACCTTGGCCGCGAAACGCCGCGCCTTTTCTATCCTGACGGACCATAAGCTTGTCAGTGATCTTTTCGTCAAGACCTCGCCGCGTTTTAAAAATCGTATCGGCGGGTATACCCGTATCATCAAGCTTGGAAACAGGCGAGGCGATAATGCCGCCCTGGCGTATCTTGAGCTTACGGAAAAAGAGATCGTCATTGTCAGCAAACCAAAATCTGCGGTGACCGCCAAGAAGGAAAAAACGCCTACGGCTCATGACCACGAACACCACGGCCACGAGCACCATGGGCATGAGCACCACGAACACGCGCATGAAGAAGAGGCTAAGCCGAAACCGAAAGCGGTCATCAAGGAGCAGCCGAAAAAAGACGCGATCAAAGACCAGAAGTCGTTGCCCGACAAAGATAAGCCTCGCGGTAAATTCATGGGCGGTATCCGCAACATGTTTAACCGTGGTTCCAGTTCCTCAGGGAAGTAGTCCTTCGACGATGCTCAGGACAACCCTGAGTGAAATCGAAGAGTAGTTCACGTTCAATCTGATTTTCTTATAAAGACCGGGGAGGTTCTCCCCTTCGGGAACCTATCGGCCGGAAGGGAATAAGTACGATTGGGCACCTTGACATTCAGCATAAACCGCCGCATTAAAGATATCATCGGGTCCACCACGCTCGCCATTACGGCCAAAGCCAATGAACTTAAAGGCAAAGGCCATGACGTGGTGAATTTCGCCGCAGGGGAACCCGATTTTGACACTCCCAAATCCATTAAGGCCGCGGCCATCGCGGCCATCGAAAAAGGGCTTACAAAATATACACCCACCTCCGGCACGCAGGAATTAAGAGAAACGATCGCAGCGAAGTTCAAAAAAGATAATCATCTGGAGTATAAACCGTCGCAGATCGTCGTTTCTTGCGGTGCGAAACATTCCATCTTTAATATCATCCAGGTCCTTGCCGATGAAGGGGAGGAAGTCCTCATCCCGGCGCCCTACTGGGTGAGTTATCCGGAAATGGTGAAAGCCGCCGGAGCGATTCCTAAATTTATCCCTACCTCCGCTAAAGCGGGTTTTAAAATAACGCCGGCGGATCTTCGTAAATACGCCAGCAACAAAACGAAGATCCTGGTCCTTAATTCTCCTTCAAATCCGACGGGGATGGTCTATTCCAGAAAGGATCTTGAATCCATCGCGGAATTTTGCGTGAAGAACAACATTTTTGTCATTAGTGATGAAATATATGAGAAACTTATTTATGATACGGATGAATATGCTTCCATCGGCGCGTTGGGAAAGGATATCTTTGATCTGACGATCACGGTCAACGGCGTTTCAAAGGCCTACGCGATGACCGGCTGGCGCATCGGTTACGCGGCCGGGCGCGAGGACATAATGGAATACGTAAAGAAATTCCAGGACCACGCGACGTCGAATCCGACGTCGATCAGTCAGGCGGCGGCGGTCCAGGCGCTCAAGGAACCTGAAGACGGTATCCGCGCCATGCGCGAAGAGTTCCGTAAGCGTCGTGATCTGATGGCGGCCGAATTAAAAAATGTCCCGGAGATCAGTTATGTTCTGCCTCAAGGGGCGTTTTATTTATTTTGTGATTTTTCCAAACTGGGGTCCTCCGAGCAAATTGCCCGGCAGATCCTTGATGAGGTCAAGGTGGCGGCCATCCCGGGGGATAGTTTTGGGGCGCCGGGTTTCATCCGGTTGAGTTTTGCCACTTCGGCCGAGAGGATCCAGGAAGGGACCAAACGCATCAAAGACTGGATCCGCCAGCACGCGGCCCGGTAAAAAGAACGCAGGAAGGAGCTTCTCGTGGATCTCAAAGAACTGCTTAAGGTAACGATCAGTCAAGGCGCCTCCGACTTGCATTTGACCGAGAGTAGCCCACCCATCCTCAGGGTTGACGGCAAGCTCATTCCCATGCATCATCCGCCCGTGAGCCGCGACGAGCTTAAAAAAGCTATCTACGGTATTCTTACCGACATCCAAAAAGAAAAATTCGAGCGCGATCGTGAACTGGATTTTTCGCTCGCCCTGGAAGGGATGGAGCGTTTTCGTGTCAATATTCACATCCAGCGTGGTTCTGTGGAAGCGGCCATGCGCCGTATTCCTTTATATGTGCCCTCCATTGAAGATCTGGCATTGCCGCAGGCGTTGACCGATTTCGCGCGTCGCCCCGATGGACTTGTTTTGATCACGGGGCCGACGGGGTCAGGTAAGACGACCACTATGGCCGCTATGATCGACCTGATCAACCGTGAGCGTTCCTGCATGATCATTTCGATTGAAGACCCCATTGAGTATGTACATAAAAATAAAAAGGCCGTCATCAAGCAACGCGAAGTTTACAGCGATACGCATTCTTTTGCCGAGGCGCTCAAGCGCTGTTTACGTCAGGACCCGGATGTGATTGTGGTCGGTGAGATGCGCGATCTGGAAACGATAGGAACCACTTTAACCGCCGCGGAAACCGGGCATTTGGTCCTGGCCACGTTGCACACTCCCGACGCGGCGCAAACGATCGAACGTATCATCGACGTTTTTCCCGCGCACCAGCAGCAACAGGTACGTTTGCAGTTATCCGCGTGTATCCAGGGTATTGTTTGTCAGAGACTTCTTCCTCGGGCGGAAGGCGAAGGCCGCGTCCTGGTGACTGAAGTCCTGGTGGCCACACCGGCTATTCGCAACTTGATCCGCGAAAAGGCCGTGGAGCAGATCCCCACCGCCATTCAGACGGGCAGCCAGTGGGGCATGCACACGATGGATTCCTGCCTGCGCAACCTTTTTGAGCAGGGCGCCATCACCTTTGAAGACGCGATGACGCAGGTCAAGAACCCCCAAGAATTCAAGCATTTGCTGGAACACAAAAAGCCAAAGAAGTAATATATATTTTTTCGGAATATCCCATGACTAAAGCATTGGTCGAAGCGGCACAAAAGAAATTCGGCGCGCTTCTTGAAGAACAGCTTAAACGCGTCGCGCAGATGAAAAAAGGTGATCCGTTCACTGATTACGCGAAACTGTCACCCATCGTCGTTGGTATTTGCTGGGGCGATGGTATCGGGGAATTTATTTCCAAGAACGCCCAAGAGGTCCTGACGCACGTCTTGAAAAATGAGGTTAAAAATGGCAAGATCACGTTCAAGGAGATCAAGGGATTGACCATCGAGAACCGGGTCAAGCACAAGAAAGCCATTCCTGATGATATTTTAGAGGAGCTCAAAGCCTGCCATGTGATTTTAAAAGGTCCGACAACAACACCTCAAGCCGGCGATCCGTGGCCGAACATCGAGAGCGCGAACGTGGCCATGCGCCGTGCCCTGGACCTTTTTGCCAACGTCCGTCCGGTGAAGATCCCGAGGGAAGGGGTCGACTGGTGTTTTTTCCGGGAAAATACCGAGGGCGCGTACATCCTGGGATCCCAAGGTTTTGATGTCACCGATGATTTAAGCGTGGATTTTACCGTCGCGACCGAGCAGGGTTCCGAGCGGATCATCCGCATGGCCTTCGATTACGCCCAAAAGAATAATATCGATCGCGTGACGGTCATCACCAAATCCAACGTCATCAAGACAACCGACGGGCGGTTTTCGCGCGCGGCCAAGCGCATCGCAAAAAACTATCCCGGCATCCAGTGTGACGAATGGTATATCGATATCATGACCGCTAAACTGATCGACCCGGCACGGCGCAAGGATTTTAAGGTCATGGTCATGCCGAATCTTTACGGCGATATCTTGACCGACGAGGCCGCGCAATTGCAGGGCGGGGTGGGTACCGCGGGCAGTGCCAATATCGGCACGCGCTGGGCGATGTTCGAGGCCATTCATGGCAGTGCGCCGCGCATGGTCAAAGAAGGCCGCGCGCAGTACGCCGATCCTTCTTCGATGATCCGGGCCTGCGCGATGCTGTTGCGGCATATCGGGTATCCTGAAAAAGCCGCGAAAGTCGAGATGGCGCTTGAAGTTTGCGGACAGTTCGAGAAAAAAACCGTGATCACCGGCCGTGATACGGGTGCCACCGGTGGAGAATACACCAAATATATTTTGTCGTGGATCGACAATTCAAAACTCAAGTCCCGCTGGGAAAGTGACGTCTTTAATTTTAAATAAGTGTGCGGGTAGAGGCGCATTGCGGAACTGAAACTCCGTTTCCTGGTCTGGGAACGGGGTTTTTATTTTTTAAAGAGGAAACATGGCGGTTAAAAAGTTAGGTTATTTTTTTATTCTCGTGCTGGCGCTGTGGGCGTTGCCCGCAACGCCCACGGCGGCACAGAGCGAGGGCGACATCCTGCTGCGGGACCTTTTGTGGAACATGGAGTGGGCGCAGCAATCCGTCAAAGACATGGCCTTTGTTTTTGTCACCGCCACGGCCAAGGGATCGAGCATCGAGAAATTAAACGCGGCCGCGCAACAGTCCGGTCAAACGAGCTTGCCGGAGGAGACCCGCATGTCCATCTGGATCAAAAAACCGGACAAAATGAAGATCGTCGCTGGAGATTACAAGGTCATTGTCCGCCGGGAAGGCCTGGAATGGTTCAGTTACCAGTACGCTTACTCGACGGGCCAGACGGCGCGCCAGAAGCTTCTTGCCGATACCTGGCCGGTGTGGCCGAGCCAGGAACGTATTGTCGCTAATTTGAAGAAGTACATGACGAAAAATACTCCCTACACGATCTTACGCGATGATACGGCTGCGGGCGGGCCGATCTACATTCTCACCTTTAAACCGAAAGACACCAAAGAGGAATACGCGTATGTGATCCGTATCGCCGACTGGCGTATTTTGAAATCCATTTTTTATGAGAACGGCAAGGCGTCATTTGTCGCCGAATGGCGGGACATCGAAGTCAATAGCGCGCTCGTGGACAAATTGTTTGATCTTGAGGAATCCCAAGCGGCGCCCGCCGCCCCCTCGGGTGCTTCGGATGCGGCCGCGCTTTCTGATGCTGACTCGCCAGTTGAGGTCCTTTATTCCGGTGTTGTAAAAAAGGAGATCATCCAGGAAGAGGGCGGCTATACCGTTGCGGATAACGGCCGGTATTTGCGTACCCGTAAGTTCGTGGACGAAAAAGATATGGTACCGGGCACTCTGGGTACGGCCTTCGGGTTCATCTTTACGGTCAGGGGCGAAGATCAGCTTTCTTTGGCCGCGCGGTACCTTCATCCACCGATGGCCAACGGGCTGACCCGGGAAATCACCACCATGCACGAAATGCCGTTGAGTGTCCGCCCGGGAGAAACGCAAGCGTTCAGCTGGGTCTTCACCAAAGAATGGGAGATTGCGCCAGGCGCGTGGACGCTGCAATTGTGGGATGGCGACAAGAAATTGGCCGAGAAAAAATTTACAGTGACCAAAGTTGAGAATGTTTATGCTCATCTCGGCGAATGGGGCCGGCGCTTGCCGGAATTTAACGCGACACTTGCAAAAAACTCTAAAGACGTTAAGGCCCTTACGGGCCTGGGCAACGCCTATTCTGAAATGGGCGAGTACGCGCGCGCGGTCGCGGAATACACCAAGGCCATCGAGGCCGACCCGAAATCTCCCATAGCCTATAATGGCCGTTGCGACGTATACATCATCCAAAAACAATTTGATAAAGCTATGGTGGATTGCGATACGGCCATAGAACTGAAGCCCCAATATGCCTTCGCGTTCATCAACCGCGGCAAAGTCTACGACGGCCAAGGTGATCTTGGAAAAGCGCTCGCGGATTACACGCGCGCCATCGAGTTGAACCCCCGTTACGCCAACGCGTATTATTACCGGGGACTGACGCTCGCCCAAAATGGCGATATCGACGGGGCACGGGCGGACTTTGAAAAGGTCCTGGAGTTGAATCCGTACGACGCCCGCGCGCGCAAGAAGCTTGAGGACTTATAGCCCTGAAAGGAGACAAAATGCAAAAATTAACATGGATCCTGGTGACGACAATTGTAATGTTGGTGTCTAATGCAACGGCGCAACAGGCCACCCAGAGCACGCAATCTGATCAGACCAACGTCGAGGTGACTGTCTATAATAATAATCTGGGACTGGTCAAAGACACACGCAACCTTAAGCTTCCCGCCGGCGAAGGGGAACTGCGGTTCATGGATGTGGCCTCGGGGATCATGCCGGTCACCGTGCACGCCAAATCACTTAACGCGGCGGATCAATTCCAGGTGCTGGAGCAAAACTACGAGTATGACCTGATCGATTACAACAAGCTGCTGGATAAATTTATCGATAAGAAGGTCAAGCTTGTGGACTGGAACGAATACCAGGACCGCAAAGATATCATCGAAGGAACGCTCATCAGCAATAACGGGGGAAATCCCGTTTTCAAGATCAATAACGAGATCTATCTGGGTTATCCCGGGTTAAAAGTCCTGCCCGAGATCCCGGAGAACTTGATCGCCAAGCCTACCCTGATGTGGCGCTACGCCAATAAGTCCGGCGACGCGCATAAGCTGGAGGTGTCCTATCTGACGAACAATATCGGCTGGGCTGCGGATTACGTGTTTGTTTTGAATAAAGACGATACCGGCGGCGATCTTTCCGGCTGGGTTACCATAAACAATAACAGTGGAGCAGCCTACAAAGACGCCCAGTTGAAACTGGTGGCCGGAGAAGTTCAGCGAGCTCAGGCGACTATGCCTGTAGCCAGCCGAATGATGATGGCCGAAAGCATGGGGATGGGCAGCCAGTTCGCCGAACAGGCCTTTTTTGAATATCATATTTACGACCTGCAGCGCCGCACCACCATCAAGGACAAGCAGACCAAGCAGATCAGCCTGCTTGAGGCCTCGGGGATCAAGGCGGAAAAAGAACTTCTGGTCTATGGCCAGCAGCATTATTTTACGCAGTACTATCAGGGGCAGAACCCCAAGCAAAAAATTTCGGTGCATGTAAAGTTCAAGAACGCGAAGGAAAATCAGTTGGGCATGCCGCTTCCGGCAGGGATCATACGGATGTATAAACAGGATTCCAAAGGGAGTCTGCAGTTTATCGGCGAGGACAATATTGAGCACACGCCCAAGGACGAAGAGGTCAAGGTCAAGGTCGGCGAGGCCTTTGACGTGGTGGCCGAGCGCCGGCAGACGGATTTCAAACAGCTGACGGCCCGGATGTATGAAAGCGCGTGGGAAGTGACGCTGCGCAATCACAAGGAAGAACCGGTCCGTGTGGGGATCATCGAACCATTACAGGGCAGCTGGCAGATCGTGGAGCAAAGCCATCCTTCCAAAAAGCTGGATGCCTTTACTGTCCGTTTTGACGTCGACGTACCTAAAGATGGTGAGGTAAAGGTGACGTACCGGGTGCGTGCTGGAATATAGGTGAAAATGAAAACGTTTGTCATCGGTGACATTCATGGGACATACAAGGCGCTGGTACAGTGTTTGCAGCGCTCAAAGTTTGATTATGCGCAAGACCGTCTAATTTCCCTGGGGGACGTGTGCGATGGATACCCGGATGTCAAACAATGCTTCGATGAATTGCTCAAAGTAAAGAACCTGGACCTGATCCTCGGGAATCATGACTTCTGGGCGCGGGAATGGGCTACACGCGGCATTAAGGAAGATATTTGGTTAAACCAGGGGGGAAACAACACGGTTCTCTCCTATGGCGGTGAGGCTATGACACCGGCGCACGTGGAATTGTTGAACAGCGCTCATCCCTGGCTGGAATGGGAAAACAGATTGTTCGTCCACGGCGGGTTTGACCCTTTCAGGCCTCTGTACGGGCAAACTCTGGAAACATTGATCTGGGATCGAAATTTGATCAATAACGCGTGGAGAAAACATCTGCGCGGTGAGGAATGTCGCTATGCCCAGTTTACGGAAATATTTCTTGGCCATACCCCAACCCAGTTGTTTAATTCCTCGGAACCTCTTAAGGTGTGTAATGTCTGGGACATGGACACCGGCGCGGGCTGGGCGGGCAAGTTGACCATCATGGATGTCCAGACAAAAGAGTATTGGCAGTCGGACCCGGTGCAGGATCTTTATCCGGGCGCTGTTCCCCGGCGGACGGTGAGGGAATTAGATTTAGATGATAAGTTTTAGGTGGTAGGATGAATTTTGAACGCGCGTTCAAAATTGGTCGGAATTTTAACAATACGATGTTGTTTAACATTGAACATCAAAGTGTTTGTGAAGTACAGGACTTAGGTCTCATTGACTACGCCGCCGCGTACGGCATCCAGAAAGAGTGCGTGGCGCGGGTGATCGCGGGCGGGGCACAGGCGCTTTTGCTTTGCGAGCATCCGCCGGTCATTACCTTGGGGCGGATGACCAAGCCGGAGAACATCTTTTTATCCAAAGAAGAACTCGCCCGCAAAGGAGTCGGGCTTGTTTCCATTGACCGTGGTGGGGACGTGACCCTGCACGCGCCCGGACAGTTGGTCGTTTATCCCATCTTGAACTTGTCCCAGAGCAGCCGTGATCTAAAGCTCTATATGTTTAAGCTGGAACAAGTTACCATTGCTTTATTGAAGACTTTTGATATAGTGGCTAATAGAATTTTAGGGAAAACCGGCGTTTTTGTAGGTCCGGATAAGCTTGCTTCTTTGGGGATCGGCGTGCGCAAGTGGGTGACCTACCACGGTCTGGGAATCAACGTTAACACCGACCTGAAATTGTTTGAACTCATTAAACCGTGCGGTTTGGGTGTCCGGATGACTTCTCTTGCCCGCATCGAAGGTCAAATGATCGATATGGGTGAAGTTAAGCAGCGATTGATCAAGTCTTTTGGAAAGGAATTTGGTTATGAGTTTCGTAATACTGCCTGAATTAGGTGAAGGAATTGAAAAAGCAACGGTGGCCTGCTGGCATTATAAGGTCGGCGACCGTGTTAAAGGTGATGACGACGTGGTGGAAGTGGTCACCGACAAGGCCACGTTCAATGTCCCGGCAGGCGCTCCCGGTACTTTGCGGGAGATTTTGGTGCGCGATGGCCAGGAAGTACGAGTAGGGGAAGTATTAGGGGAGATCCAATGAACAGACGGCGTGTGCTATTAATGTATATTACGAAAGTTTCCGGCCACCGGCAGGCAACGGTCGCCATCCAGCAGGCCCTGCGTCAGCTGGATCCCACGATTGAGGCGCCGGCCATCAACGGCTTCGGGTACACTTATCCTATCCTGGAGAAGATCATCAACAAGGCCTACATGAGCGTGATCAAACGGACCCCCAAGGTGTGGGATTATCTTTATGACAATCCGAAGATCGTCAAGAACTCACAGTCGATCCAGAATTTTCTCCATAAAACCAGCCACGAGAAGATTGCAAAGCTGATCCAGCGCTATCAGCCGCAGGCGATCGTCTGCACGCAGGCGTTCCCTTGCGGCATGGTCGCGGATTACAAGATATCTCATAACCTTGATATCCTGATCATCGGTGTCCTGACGGATTTTTCGCCGCATTCTTACTGGATCAATGAAGGGGTAGATTATTACGTGGTGCCTTCTGAAGAAGTCAAGGAACGCTTGGTGGCCAAAGGGGTTGCCGCTAAACGCGTGCGGGTCTATGGAATTCCGCTGCGTCCCCGGTTCACCGAGCCGGTCGACCGCATTGCGATCGCTGAAAATATGGGCTTGGACCCTAAAGCACCGACGATCCTGGTCATGGGCGGTGGACAGGGGTTGGGGCCGATCAAAAAGATCGTCAAGTCACTGGGCAAGATGAACATGTTCGTTCAGATCGTCGTTCTTTCCGGGGTCAATAAAAAGATCTTGAACAGTCTGCGGCGCTACGCAGCCACTTCGGATAAAAAGATTCTGGTCTTTGAATTCGTCAATAATGTCGAAGAGTTGATGGAAGTGGCGAACCTTATTATCACCAAGCCTGGCGGGATGACCACCGCTGAAAGCCTTACCAAAGGGCTGCCGATGGTCATTGTCAATCCGATCCCCGGACAAGAGATGCGTAACACTGACTTTTTGATCCAGCAGGGCATCGGCATCCGCGTGCATGATGTTGAGGATATCGGGGACGAGGTCGAGGTCCTTTTGCGCTCACCCGAACGTCTTGCCGCCATGCGCAAGGCGGCCATGGCGCATGCCAAACCTCACGCTTCTTTGGACATCGCGCGGCTGATCCTCATGGATCCTGGACAATCGGTGCCATTTACCCGTTCCCACTTAACACCGGAATTGACTGAAAGAGTTCCTTGATCAGGCATGTTCAAATATTATCTTTATAGGTTCGCCCGGTTCCTCGTCAACCGTTTATCGCTGGCGACCTCTTACAAGCTGGGCATTATCCTTTCGGACATCCAGTATGTTTTTTCTTTCCGTGATCGTAAGGCTGTTTATAATAACCTTAAGAGGATCAGCCCTGACGCTAAGAACCATCAGCAGATGACGCGGGAAGTATTCCGGAACTTTGGGAAATATCTGGTGGAATTTTTGCGGATGGACGGGATGGTCAATGAGGATTTTATCGCGCGCCGGGTCAAGATCGAGAATATCGAACGTATTGATCAGGCCTTGAAAAAGGGCAAAGGGGCCATCATTATGACCGCGCATATCGGCAACTGGGAGCTTGGCGCGGTTTTATTGAACATGCTGGGATATCCGTTGATGGCGGTCGCCCTGCCGCATAAGGAACGCCCCGTCAACGATCTTTTTAATCATCAGCGCGAGGTCCACGGGATCACGGTCGTGGCTACCCATAACGCTATTCGTAAGTGCATGGAACAGCTCAAGGACAACAAGATCATCGCTATCGTAGGTGACCGTGATTTTACGGTCAAAGGCGGAGAGTTGATCGATTTTTTTGGGACCAAGACATTGATCCCCAAAGGGGCCGCGATATTCTCGAAAAAAACTGGCGCGCCGATCATCCCGATATTCCTGATTCGCGAACCGGATAGCATGTTCCGGGTTTCCATTTTCGAACCTATATTCCCGGGCGCGGATGAGGAAGGCGTTCCGGAAGAAGAGGCGATCCGAAAGATCATGCGCCGCTATCTGGCCGTCATTGAAGACCAAGTTCGCCGCTATCCGACGCAGTGGCTGCTTTTCCGGGAATTCGCTGTTTCTTCCAGAACGGAAAAAGTGGATACTCAAGACATGAAAAACATGCCTGGCCGCGGGCAGGCGCTATCAGCGCGTTAACTATGTCAAAGATCTGTATTTTGATCCCGGTCCTTAATGAAGCCCAGACCATCGGCGCGGTGGTGAGCGCTTTGCGCGCCCAGAGCCTTGATACCGTGGTGGTCGATGACGGGTCAACGGACGATTCCGGCGCGATCGCCCGTCAAAAAGGTGCCACCGTCATCCGGCATGAGGTCAAAAAGGGCAAGGGACAGTCCTTGCGTGACGGATTCCGCCATGTTCTTGAGCACGGTTACGACGGGGTCATTACGATGGACGGTGATGGGCAGCATGACGCGGCGGACATCGGTCAATTCCTGCAGCAGATCGCGAAAGAGCGCCCCGGCATGATCGTCGGAAATCGGATGGCTAACCCGCAAGGAATGCCTGTCGTGCGGTATCTGACGAACCGCTTCATGTCATTTTTGATCTCCTGTGCCTGTGGACAGCGTATCCCGGACACTCAATGCGGATACCGGTATATTGATTCCCGCGTCCTGCGTGAAGTGCCTTTGGCCAGCGATGACTTTGAGATCGAAACGGAGCTGTTGATGAAATCCGCCAAACAGGGATTCCGTATCGATTCCATACCTGTTGCGACGATCTATCGCGATGAAGAAAGCAAGATCAATCCCTGGAAAGATACGATCCGTTTCGTCAGGTATTTCACCAAAGAGATCCGTTCTCCGGGCAAGATAACGGAAAAAGTAAAGAAGGATAGTGCTCAGAGGCATAGGATAGCTGATGGTTAAAAAGATTTCTCAAGCAGCGGAAATGAGCGACCGACTGTTTTACGGTAGCCTGGCGGGTTCTTTTATTGTTCACGTGGCACTGGTCACGGGGTATTCATTTTTTGCGCATAACGTCAAGATCTCTGAGAAACCTGCGCGGACCATCGAGGTGACTTACGACGCCATCAACAACGCCCCCAAGCCGCAGCCGCAAAGCGCTTTTAAGGATGT
>ORJL011705372.1_pt1 | contig 37059 bp, 27 predicted proteins | sample 1779941 | NCBI WGS metagenome assembly ORJL01 (sample SAMEA104232317, study PRJEB22302) | groundwater metagenome | biome: forest; feature: aquifer; material: groundwater | place: USA | collected 2011-08-07 | depth 5.8 m | reverse complement strand
TTATTGATTCCTGCTCGGTTTCTGCAACCTTCACGGATGTTGCGTGATATTTTTTACAAATCTCGGTAACAAGCACTGCATCTTCGGCAACGACCGATGTTCTGCCATCTACTTCAATTAACAGCATCGCCGCTGATTCGACAGGCAAGCCGAGATGGGCGTAATCATCTACACAACGAATGGTTGTGTTATCTAAAAACTCAAGCATGGCAGGCATAATTTTCGCGGCGATGATTGCTGAAACTGTTTTAGCCGCATCATCCATTGTCGGGAAAAATGCCAACAGTGTTCGCGATGTTTCCGGTTTGGGAATTAGTCTGAGAATTATCTTGGTGATGATGCCGAGTGTCCCTTCGGAACCTGTAAGGACATCTTTTAAATTATACCCGGCAACATCTTTTACCATCTTCCCGCCGGTGAACATAATTTCTCCAGTAGGCAACACAACTTCCAAACCGAGTACATAATTTTTCGTGATGCCGTATTTTAATCCGCGCAAGCCGCCTGAGTTTTCAGCAACATTTCCACCGATTGTACAAATTGTTGAACTGCCGGGATCGGGGGGATACAGAAGACCGAGTTTTTCTACAGCCTGATGGAGCTTGCCTGTAATAACGCCGGGTTCAACGGTAACAACTAAATTCTCTTCATCAATTTCCAGAATAGTATTCCAGTGGTTTGTAAGAACAACGATTGCATCGTTTAACGGAATTGCGCCACCGCTAAGTCCTGTGCCGGAACCGCGAGGAACAAGAGGAATGTGTTCTTCGTTGGCGAGGAGGACAAGGCGCGAAATATCCTGAACCGATTTCGGGCGAACAACTGCACGCGGCATTGATGATAATCCGGCTGTCGAATCATACGAGTAAGCAAGACGCGATTCATCCGAATCAAAATAATTGTCCGCTCCGACGATTTCTTTGAGCCGTTTCGAGAGTAATGGATTGTTCATAGGTCTATGAACGTACTAAATGACCGCGTAAAATCAAAAATATATGAGAAAATGGGAGATAAAATGGCTCTCATTTTTTAATACATCATCATCTCTCAACGCGTTTGTGCTTTTATCTCTCGCAAAGACACTTAGGCTGAAAAGCAGGATGTAATGGAGGGAATCTCAATACCTAAAGTGTACTAAGGGTCACTTTGCAACATTGTAAAGTGATAAGGTGTAGGTTTAGAATTGCATCAATATTTGTGTATCATCATGATTATTCTTAAAACATATTGAAATTGACAGTAAAATTTGTATAATTAACATTATGGCAAAGAAACTTACCCTTAATGATTTCAAAAAGAAATTCGCTAAGATCCAAAAATCCGGTTGGGTTCAATCTATTAGAAGAGGTCCTACCGGAATTGGACAAACATTGGAGCAATTACTTGGATTAACTGAAAATAACATCGCACTCCCTGACTGGGGTACCGTAGAGCTAAAAACTCATAGAATCGGTTCTTCTTCAATGATTACGTTGTTTACATTCAATAGAAAAGCGTGGCAAATAAAACCTCTTGAAGCAGTCAGAAAACATGGAACTCCCGACGAGAATGGTCGTCTTGGTTTATATTATACGATGTCAAGAACACCAAATAGTAAGGGCTTATTTTTGTTTATAGAAGAGGAGGTCATTTCTGTTAGACATATTTCCGGTGTAATCATAGCAACATGGAATCTCTCAACACTTGCAGAACGATTTATGCAAAAGTTACCCGGTCTCTTATTAGTGAGCGCTTTTAGTGAAATGAGAGGTGATACAGAATGGTTTAAATTTGACCGCGCACAGGTATTAACTGAAACATCTCCGGAGATCATCAAGAATCAAATTATCGCTGGAAATATACTTGTTGATCTGAGATTACATGAAAAAGAAACAAGCGCACGAAATCATGGGACAGGTTTTAGAGCTAATGAAGAAAAGCTTCAGTTACTCTTCAAAAATGTAAGAGACTTATAATGAGATATCAAGCACAACAACTTGCGTTTCCACTTGAATTGCACCCAAGTATAGAGGATTGGACTTTTAACGGAGCATCAACAAGGGAATTAACTCATTGCTACCATGACTACCCGGCGCGCATGATCCCTCAGATTTCAAGTAAAATTCTAGATATGTTTGCTGCGGTAGATGCAAGAGTTCTATTTGATCCTTATTGTGGAACCGGAACTTCGTTGGTTGAGGGGCTGATTCGCGGTCTCAATGTTATTGGTACTGATTTAAATCCTTTGGCTCGATTGATTGCCATTGCAAAGACGAATCTCACTGAGATTTCCGAAATTGATAAATTAGTAGCCAAATTAAATAAATCTATTCTCAAATTCGATAATGATGAATCTTATTACGTAAAAGAGATAAAAGGTATAAATCGCCTTGAATTTTGGTTTAAACCTAATGTGATAAAAAAAATATCATTCTTGAAAAGATTTATCGATCAGATAACTAATACTGAAGTAAAGATTTTTTTTCAGGTCGCATTTAGTGAAACCGTTCGTGAATGTTCAAATACACGTAATGAAGAATTCAAATTGTATAGATATGATTCCGAAAAACTTCATAAATTCGACCCAGATGTTTTTGGTATTATAACAAAAAAAATCAAACGTAATAGATCTGGCCTGTGTAATTTTGTTGAAACGATGAAATGTTATAAATCACTACCCAAGGCAAGGATTTATGATTTCAATTCAGTCTTCCCCATCCCTGAGGATAAAGTTAAACCGGAGAGCGTAGATATCGTTGTTACTTCTCCTCCTTATGGTGATTCCCATACAACTGTTGCCTATGGTCAATATTCTCGTTTGTCTGCCGCTTGGCTTGATATGGATGATTCAGATAAGATTGATAATAAATTAATGGGTGGAAAGACGTACAAGAATATTCCCGAATTTATTGATAATAATCTAAATCATTCTATTCATAGTATATTTAACTTAGATAAAAAAAGAGCTATGGAAGTTTGTGCTTTTTATGTTGACTTACAAGATTCAATACTCAACGTGTCAAAAGTTATAAAACCGGGAGGATATGCATGTTATGTAGTCGGAAACCGTAAAGTAAAGGGCATCGTCCTACCAACAGATTTAGCTATTCATAGTTTCTTTGAGCAGTGTGGTTTCGATTACATAGATACATTCCATCGTTCAATTCCAAATAAAAGAATGCCTTCACGAAACAGTCCATCAAATACCCCGGGTGTCGTAGACAATACAATGGTACAAGAATACATTGTCGTCATGCGAAAACCGATTACTAAAAAGTTAATGGAAAAGCGTGTGATGTATGCTTCAAGGAAACGAACCATGTAAGCATACATCTTTCACTATGCTGTGTTATCGATAATTAAATATGTCCATGTTTTATCGCTATAATGCCTTCTTAATTTTGAATGTAGAACATTACGATAGTAAGCTGTCAAAATGGCAGTAGCTTACTTCTTCAATCCAACTCCTTGCATCTTTCTAATCAACCTCTGCCGTAATTGTTTTACGAGAGAAAAGCGTCAAAGGCAACAAGTTTGCCTCACCTGTCTCTCCACGTCCCTGTGGTTTGCTCTTTCCCTAAACTTCCTTAGATTATGACTAAATAATCTATTGTATCATTGAAACCCCGTTTTTATTATAAAATCATTGGATTTGTTCGTCGTCTCACCCTGATTCTTGTTTGGGGAGCGATGTCTATTCCCCTTTATCCACAATCGGGCAGGATGAAGTTCGATCATCTCAACATGGATGACGGGCTTTCCGAGAGTATTGTGCTCAGTATCATTCAAGATACGGAAGGGTACATGTGGTTCGGCACTGCAGATGGATTGAACCGTTACGATGGATATTCATTTACCGTCTTTCGTCATAACGCACAAGATTCACTTTCTCTAACGCATAACTATGTTCAGGCTCTTCATGTAGATGAAGTAGGCACAATCTGGGTGGGAACAATCGCCGGTCTTGATTGGTACGACCGTGAACATAAACAATTTCATCGTGTTCCTCTTGTAACAGCATATAGAGAAGCAAAAAACGAATTCCCTATTCAGACAATTATAGAAGATGCTTCTCACCATCTCTGGATTGGTACCGGTGGCGGTGGAATTTTTGAGCTTGATGTTCAATACAACAATTCACCTCACCCCGTAGTTACAATTCTTCATCATTATACTGATGACCCGAATAATCCGAATGACCTCCCCGGAATGTTTGCAAGTCCACAGATTTTTGATTCAACCGGAAATGTTTGGATCAGTTCTCTTGAAAATGGTGTAAGCATTCTTAATCCTACCACGGGATTGTTCTCAAGAATATTACACGACCCCACCAATCCGCAATCGCTCAATAGTAATCGTACGCGAACAATTCTTTTTGATGAACAAGGCGCTCTCTGGATTGGCACTGAAGACGCAGGTCTGAATCGCACCGATGTTCAATCAATGGAATTTAAACATTATGAGTATAACAGTAACGGTACGGGTGCATTAACCAATAATGTTATACGCAGGCATTATAAAGATAGCAAGGGAAGACTTTGGGTCGCAACTGATGGCGGCGGATTATTGTTGTATCATCCCGAAACAGATTCATTCGAAGCATTCCGTCACGATGCAACGCAACCTGCAAGCATCGCAAGCGATAGGAGTATATCAATCTATGAAGATCGGTCAGGCACAATTTGGATTGGAACATGGGGCGCCGGTGTTGATAGGTGGTCTCCCGTAAAAGATAAATTTATAAATGCAGAGCCTGCACAATCTATCATCAAAGCGTTGCCAAACAAATTTGTTGTTTCGTTCTTCGAAGATAGCAAGGGTATATTCTGGGTTGGTACTCATGGCGGCGGCGCGCTTGCCTATGATCCGGTAACTAAGACATCGAAACTCTATGAAGAACAACAAGCAAAGGCAAATACGTTTTTAAATGGAGTCGTCTGGTCTATCCGTGAAGATAGTTCGGGTAATATTTGGTTCGCCACGGATTTCGGTGTTAGTTGCCTTAATCGTAAACAACAGAGTATTACACGTTATGACGATACTCCTACACCCGGAGGAGCGTTAAACAGCCATTATGCAGGAAATGTATTGCCTCTACACGATGTCGTCTGGGTATCAACAGAAAAAGGGTTGAACAAAATTAATCCTCAATCATGGAAAGTGGAGAATTTTCCCTATTCCCTTGCTGGAATAGACAGTACCCAAGGTTATATTTGCGGTTTTTATGTAGATGAGCAGGAACTCATTTGGCTTGGCACTACTCCAATTACTATATTCGATACAAAAAAAGAGGAATTTATATCTGCACCTATAACAATTGGAAAACTCCCTGTCAGTTGTATTGTGAAGGATAGTAAGAAGAATATTTGGGTAGGGACGTTTGGTGATGGCGTTTTTCTTTTTTCACCGGATTACTCTTTGACCGGACATTTTACCATGCAGGATGGCTTGCCGAATAATCTTGTGTATGGCGTTCTGGAAGATAAGCATGGAATGTATTGGATGAGCACAAATCATGGCATTGCAAAGTTCGATCTTGAAACAAAAACCTTTCGTAATTATGATGTTGCCGATGGTTTGCAAAGTAATGAATTTAACCGGAGTGCATTTTATACATCTCGAAACGGTATGTTGTACTTTGGCGGGATAAATGGCTTCAACGCATTCTATCCCGATAGTATTCAGGATAATCCGTTTGTACCGCCTGTTGTGATAACAGGCTTTCGTAAGTTTAATGAGCCTGTTATCTTCAGCACAGCATTCTCTTTTGTAAAAGAAATTGTGCTTGAGTACAAAGAGAATTTTTTCTCGTTCGAGTTTGCCGCCCTCGCATTTACCGACCCGCTAAAAAATTCGTATGCATATAAACTTGAAGGATTTGATAAGGATTGGGTTTATTGCGAATCGCGAAGATTTGCATCATACACAAACGTGAACCCCGGAAGCTACACATTTATTGTGAAAGCAAGTAATAACGACGGCAAGTGGAATGAACAAGGAACCTCGATACTCGTTACCATTACACCTCCCTGGTGGAAAACATGGTGGGCGTATGCTTTGTATATCATCATTCTTGGTTCCGGCAGTCTTGGCATTCGGTGGCTTGTGAAGAATTGGAAAATAATTATTGCCAGCAGAAAGGCGCAATATATTTCCCATTACAAACTTCACGAAATGTTAGGTGAAGGAGGAATGGGAAAAGTATATCGCGCAGTTGATACGAATACAAAACATATTATTGCATTGAAAATACTTAACCCTGCATTGCTTAACGATGAGGAAAACAGAAAACGATTATTGAACGAAGGCAGACTTCTATCTTCGTTTGCACATCCGAATATTGTAAAAGTATTTGAAGTCAGCGAATCGGAAGAAGGAGCCTTTATTGCAATGGAATATCTTTCCGGTGGAACGCTAAAAGATCTATTGGCGCAATCATCGGAGATGCCGCTGAGTAAAATAAAATCAATCATATTTCAAATTTGCGATGGTGTGAGCGAAATTCATAATCGTGGGATTATACACCGCGATATCAAATCAGCAAATATCATGTTCGATGAAAACGGAATAGTTCGGATAATGGATTTCGGGTTATCAAAATCTCCTCTTGTCACCACAATGACAACACTCGGCACAGTCATAGGAACCTTAGGATATGTAGCCCCGGAACAGGTTACGGGTTTAACCGTTGATCAACGGGTTGATATTTTTTCGTTTGGCGTATTATTGTATGAGTTGTTAACCAAGCGGCTTCCGTTTACGGGTGAGAACGAAATTGCTGTTATTCACTCAATTTTCAATACAAAACCGGCTCCACCGTCATCAATCAATGCAAACATTCCAAAAGAATTGGATGCCATTGTCTTGAGGTGTCTTGCAAAGAATGCAGCAGAACGGTATGCATTGATAAAAGATGTAAAGGTTGAACTTGACAAAGAATTTTGGTAATATCGTTACATGACACAATCATTAACCGAACTCCGCCAGTCTCTCCAAAAAATATTTGGAGACAGTCTCAGTAAACTTTCTACAGGGTTTCTGGAATTATCCGCGCAATTAAAATCAGCAGGCGCATCTCAGGAAACACAAAAGAACGTTGATAGACTTTTCAAGCATTGGCTTGGCATAAGCCAATCGCTTTCCGCCGAGATGAATATTGTCATCGATACGCTTGAGAAGAATGAGCAAGTCGTATCAAGCGCGCTCGAAGAAAAACGACGCCTTGAAGTGTTATACTCATCGGGGATATTGTTTTCTTCCGAGACAGAACTTCGTTCGTTGATGGAAAAAGCAATTGATGTTGTTGTGAAAGAATTGAAGGCAGACGAAGGGTTTATTGTTCTTGCCAATGAGCAGGGAGAACCGGATTCTATCTTTTCGCGCAACATGAACCCCGATGAACACCATGATGCAAAAGAAATGAGCAGTAGCGTTATCAAGAATGCAATTCATTTTTCTCATCCGGTGCAATCGGATATAGATGAGATTGATAGCGAACTTTCCAAACAACATAGTGTTATCCGGCTTGGAATTAAAGCGGTGGTGTGTGTACCGCTCATCTCAGGGACAAAGGTGCTGGGCGCAGTCTATCTTGATAGAAGAAACAAAAATCTTCCCTTTATTGAAAGCGATGTAACATTCCTTCTTTCGTTTGCAAAGCAAATTGTGCGAGGGTTTGAAACATCGATGGAAATATCTACACTCCGGAAAAAATTAGTCTCTGAAGTTTCGATGAAATTTTCTGATTTACGAAATGAGTTTCAATGCGATGCTATCATCGGTTCAAGTGCAAGACTGTTTGATGTGTTGAAGATCGCTTCAAAGATCGCTCCTACTGATGCCGCCGTGATTTTGCTCGGAGAAAACGGAACAGGGAAGGATATGCTTGCACAGGCAATTCACAATAACAGCAGGCGCGCAGGCAAACCGTTCGTAGTAATCAACTGCGGAGCGATTCCCGATAACTTGCTTGAGTCTGAATTATTCGGTTATGAAAGCGGAGCATTCAGCGGCGCGACAAAATCAAAACCCGGCCGGATTGAACTCGCTAACGGAGGAACGCTATTTTTTGACGAAATTGGAGAGTTAAATGTCAATCTTCAGGCTAAACTTCTTCGTGTCATTCAAAGTCGTGAAGTGGAACGCCTTGGCGGCGTACAGCCGAAAACACTTGATGTGCGATGGATTGCCGCGACAAACAAAAATATTCTTGAAATGATTGAAGATGGAACATTTCGTGAGGATTTATACTATCGCCTTAAAGTCATTGAGTTGACAATGCCCCCTCTGCGCGAACGGAGAGAAGACATTGCAGAACTTGCCGAATATTTTTTAAAGAAATTCGGTAACGGTTCTTTGTTTACGCTATCTTCCGGCGCGCTTGAAGTGCTTGAAGGGTACTCATGGCATGGAAATATAAGAGAACTGGAGAATGTTATACACCGCTGTGTGGTGCTTGCAAAAACATCTGTGATTGAAGTCTCCGATTTACCGCAAGAGATTGTTGAACAATCATCAAATGAACCGGCTGTGAAACTTGGCAAACCTCTGCTCGATGCAGAAAATGATTTCCGCCGTCTATACATCGTGAAAACACTTCGCGAAACTTCTTCAGTTGCTGAAGCCGCGAAAGTGTTAGGAATAAACCGAACACATTTTTACAAATTACTCGCGCAGTTGAAGATTGAGTATTGAGAGGTTTTTTCCTACCTCATCAACACCATCTTCTGTACCTGAACTTCATTTCCCTGTTCGAGACGGATAATGTAAATACCGCTCGGTTGTCCGCTTGCATCCCATGTTGTTGTGTATGTACCGGGATGAAATTCTTTATTGACGAGTGTTGCAACTTCCTGCCCTACTACGTTATAAATTCGTAGTGATACAAATCCAAAATCCGAAATTTTAAATCGAAAATTCGTCGTCGGGTTAAACGGGTTGGGGTAATTTTGTTGTAACTCAAATGTTGTTGGAATTGGACCGTTTTCTTCATGTACTTCTAATGCGGTACCCGGGAAAAAATATTCGAGTGCAATATCCATGTGAGCCCGCCAGTTTCCCCAGCTGTGCCCTTCGTGAAATTCTCGATAGAGATAATCGTATCCCTTTGATTGAAGGATAGGGATAAAATTTCTTACCATAGGAATGAGAGAACCAATATCATACGTACCGATATCGAGATACAATTTTAAATCAAGTTTAGGGTTGTTCTGAAATCCCGAAGATAAGGTGGCATCAATATAACTCGATTGTGGTGCGACATTACCGAAAACATGGGGATAATTTGCCGCCATATACAATGAAATATTTCCGCCATACGATGCCCCCATCACTGCTCGGTAATGCGGGTCTTTCATAGTCCTGAATCGTGTATCCACATAAGCCATTACCTCATTGACAATAAAATTTGAAAACGTGACAATTTTACCCCCTGCATATTCCGGCGTTCTGTCAACAGCAGGTACGAAAACGGCTATAATTGGGCGTATTCTGTTATTGGCAATCAGGAAATCAAGTACATTGTTTGCTTTGCCAAGGGTAAGGTAATCAATCCCATCGTGAACGAGGACAACGGGAAAACTATCATTTGTACTTGAATATGTGGGAGGGGTGTACACGCGGATTAATCGCGAAGAATTCAACCCTGCACTGAACATGGTAGTATCTTTTAATGTTCCATGAGCGATAGATGCAGAATAATCAATTTCGGGAGCGGGAACATATCCGGGCATTCGCAGTTCCGAGTTTGGTCCGTAACCGCCTGAGCATTGGTAAGGATTTTTTGGGTCAAGAATCCAGTTCGCTCCGTTGGTAACAATTTTGTAGTCTAATCGCGAATCCGAAGGATAATTTCTTTTCATATACCAGAGCGTTGTCGAAGGCAGTTTCGTCATAGTCATCGTGTATGCACTCCACTCATTAGCATCTCCTGCAACGGAAACGCTTGTCATATTCCCGCGATAGATAAAGTATACAGTGGTATCATTTTCGAAGTACGGGAGTTTTGTATTTGCAGTCATAAAACTATCAACGATTCGTGTTTTTGCGGTATCCGGTGCGTTTAGCACTCGCGTGACAAATGTCTGAAATGACTGGGCGGAAAGAACGGTGGTGAAAAGAATGATGGTTGAAAGTACAAAGAAGGTTTTTTTCATGGATTTTTAGTTTTGTATTCTTCAAAGAAGAATGACGAATTTCTTCTATATGGTTTTGAATATGGAATCAGGTTAATGTAAACTAATAAAAAAAAGAACAAAAAATCCTGTTATGATTCAATTGGATTAAGACGGCGATGTACGTTGGAGTTGTTATCTTCCCCAAACAGGATTGTATCCCGTACAAAGTGTTGTCATGTTGCTTCCATCAAGTGAAAGGAGCATCACTTCGTACGTGCCGGCAACTTTTTTCTCGGAGAAGAGTAATAATTTTCCTGACGGAGAAACCTTGGGTTTAATGGAAACCGGTTCATGACTTACACGACGATGAAGCATATTATCTTTTTTTGTGGTAAGTGAATAGGAAGCGATTTCGAAAAACGGCTCGCTGTTATACAGCGAAGTTGAATTTTGATTGTACCCTTCTACATATACATACATGTCATCGGAGACCCATTCAATATCATAGACATCTGCCGTTACCTTGTGACCGATAATTTCTTTCTTTTCGAGAACCACGGTGGTAATTCTATGCCCATCTCCAAATGCTACTTTCGTATCATCTAATGACCAGGCGATAACCCGAACGCAGGGAGGAGCAATTGTTCCGAGGATGTTGTCGAATTCTTTTACCAAAACAACTTCATTTGTTTCAAGATTAATAAATCCTACCCGTTCTTCCTGAACAAATAACAACCAATGCTCGGTTGGTGATATGGAAAAATTAATGAGGTTGTCGATAACCGTAAGTGTGCTTTGCTTTCCATCCACAGTGCATTTTTTTATTGTGTCGCCGGCAAGCGTGTAAAAATTATGACCGATAAATGACCATGGAACGGAATAAGGCGCTTGTATTGATGTCGCGCAGGATACCGTTGTCGTACTATTAATGACCACTGCATCGTTTTTAATGTCATAGATACTAAAGGATTGCTTGTGACTGTAACGTGCATACGTATCATTGTTGTTGTCACGATATGAAAGATACAATGCATCAGGGCTGATTGATGGCCGGATATTCGTTTTCGTTGATAAATCAAAATATATCGAGTTCTTCGGTGAGAGCAAAGGGACAGGGATACTATCGAAGATTGTTCTTGAGACATAGGGCCCGCTATCTCCGGGTTCTACGCCATCGCGGTAATAAATGATTGCCCGGGAATCTTCTTGCGAAACATCTGCTACGTCGGGCTTAACCGATGCACATGATAGAAGGATAATAGAAATTACAAGTAGGCTTGCGGCTAAACGAACAAGAGTTTTCATAGTGATGTAGTAATATATCGGTTAGTGTATTCTGTGATTCATGGTTGCGCTCTATTTGAATGTACGCTTTCTCTATCTGATTATCAATAGTTTATCTGTATTTCTCTTCCGTTTTTCTGTCGTTATTCTATCGTTTCTGCATCTTTTCCTGTCGTTTTCCTGCGACACTCTTTTGGTGGGGATTGTCGCTCAGGAGATACAATCAGTTATATCCATATTCTTACCAATGAAAATACGTTAAATATCGGCTTTTTGAATATGGTTTTATGGCATACGGCTTGCACTATATCAGAAAGTACGCAGAACCGGTACACCTGTTTTCTTAAAAATATACAATATGGATCAGCACATTTTAATCATCGACGACAACACGGCAGAATTGCGCAAGCTGCGCGAGCTTTTCACCCGTGAAGGATATAATATTATGACGGCAACGGATTATGAAACAGCGATGCAGATATATCGACATATTCCCGTCAGTCTCGTTCTTGCAAAAGCATCATCACTCGGTTTCCCCGAACAATCACGTTAACACATTAACCTTTTAAGGAATCATTCAATGAAATATTCGGTACTTTTTGTTCTTTGTTTATCAATAATTATGAACGTTGCTATTGCACAATGGGCGCAAACAAATGGACCGTATGCAGGTTCCGTTGGCGTTTTATATAAGGATGGTTCAACGGTGTTTGCAGGAACAATTGGTGCAGGTGTTTTCCGCTCTACGGATTCAGGGGTGAGTTGGACACAATCAAGTTCCGGAATTACTGCTCTAAGTGTTCTGAATATTATGAAGAGCGGATCCTATTTGCTCGCGACTGGAACTGAGGGCTTTTACAGATCAAGCGATAATGGCGATACGTGGAATTCAGTTGTTGAATTACCGTATGTCGTGAATGTACTGGCGGGAAATGATGCTAACGTCATTGCAGGAACAAACGGTAAGGGAATTTTTGTCTCTACTGATAACGGTGGAACATGGACAGGAGCTAATAACGGACTACCTTTTACCGGAGATAGATTTTCTGTAACAGCAGTAGTGGCAAATGGCTCAACGTTTTATATGAGCGCAACAAATAACAGTTCATACGGAATTTACAAAACAACCGATTTAGGTTCTTCATGGGCAACCGTAAGTTCCGGATTGCCCGGTTTCACTTCGTTTTATTCTTTCTGTGTTCAGGGGAGTACTATGTATGTAGGTGGGGCAAGCATCTACAAAACAACAAATTCAGGCGCATCGTGGACGGAAACTGCTACAGGGTTACCTCCACAGCCCGCAGTATCGGCAATGCTCGTGGTTGACGATACAATATTTGCCGGTGCCGTGAATGGAGTCTACCGATCTACGAATAACGGAGTAAGTTGGTCAACATCCGATACTCTTACCCTTTCGAGCGGTGTAAGTTGTTTAGTGAATATGGATAACACAATGCTTGTAGGCACAAGAGGTCGGGGGGTATTTAGTTCAACTGATGGAGGTAACACATGGAGGCAGTCATCATCAGGCTTGCTTGCTCAGCGAACTACGCGATTGATGAATATTGGATCATCGCTTTTTGCGTTCGGTAATGGCGTGTATGTTTCGCCTGATAATGGGGCGAACTGGAGTTCAGCCGATTCCGGGTTGCCGAAAAACTTTTACGATGTGAATGCAGTCGGAAAATCTAACACTTCAATGTTTCTTGCCGTATTGTATACACTCTATCGCTCTACCGATAATGGTGTTGTATGGAATCAAGTAACAAGCGGTTTACCTTCGTTCTTTACCGCTACATCAATATTATCTTCCGGCTCGAACCTGTATATGACATGTAACGATGTGTACAAAAGCACCGATGATGGCGCCAGCTGGACAGCAATGAATACAGGATTATATGCCGGTTCAATAGTTGAATATGGCGGTACTCTATTTGTGGGTACAAATCAGGGAATGTCTCGCTCAACAAATCAAGGCACAACATGGTCAACGATTAATACAGGGCTTCCAAATTTTTTCAATGTCGCTTCCGTAACACTTTTTGGTTCCGATCTTTTTATTGCTGAAAACTACGGATCAAGAATATACAAGTCAACCAATAACGGAGATTCATGGGCAAGCGTCACGAATCTTCCGGGTTCAAATCCTGTGCAATCGCTTCTGGTCGTCGGCAATGATTTGTACGGTACAAGTAGTAATGGCGGTATTTTTATCAGTAAAAACCGCGGCTCAAGTTGGTCAAAAATATCGACAGGGTTACCACAAACTACCCTGTTTCCCATCATAGTGGCAAATGGCTATCTCTATTCAGGAACAGACGGTAATAGTATTTGGAAACGCCAACTTACGGATTTTACTGCTGTTCATGAAATACCGGATGCAGTCCCATCCGGGTTCTCTCTATCACAAAATTATCCCAATCCCTTCAACCCGACAACGAATTTTACATTTCAGATTTTAGATTTCGGATTGGTAACGCTACGGATTTACGATGTTGTTGGGCGCGAAGTTGCAACAGTAGTCAATGATAATCTTCACCCCGGAACATATACGGCATCGTGGGATGCAAGCGGTCAGCCGAGCGGCGTGTATTATTACCGCTTGATGTCAGGCGCAGGTTCTGAAATTAAGAAGATGGTTTTAACAAAATAAGGTAATCACCACAAATACTATGCTCTTGTAAAAAGCGAATCCATGGGTTCGCTTTTTACATTTTTACTCCCTCCCTGATGTATAAAATATGCCCTCCATCACATAATATCTGTGAAATAGAGATAACCGCCCGGATATTTTTATCCCACCACAAAAAACCGTACATTTAAAGAATTTTACCCGTGTCCGCTTTTATGTTCTTTTCGGGGAACTACTATCCGGCGATAACTCAGGTTATCGTTACCCAACAAAACCTATTAAAAACTTGTATTTATGAATAAGATTAACATTGTAGTATTACTAAGCATTCTTTTTGTATTGCTTATCAGCGCATCATTCGCACAGCAGAGTGACGGTTCGGTTACAGGAACACCGTGGCGTGGCGAAGACGGTATTATCGTTAGCGTTTCCAAACTGATGGAAATTGAACGAGCAACTCCGGCAAAACCCTATAAACCAAAAGCAAGGGAAGAGTTCCATTCAGGAAGACGTCCTAAACCGAATCCGGATGCTCCTGCTGTTTCTTCATGGCCCCCCATTTCGGAACAACCCAAAGACCAAACTGCCGTTGTCTTTTCTCCTCAAACAGTCGGAACAAATTGGCTCGGTGTTCAAGTCAGTGAATCCGGCGGATATTATCCCCCCGATATTATGGGAGATGTAGGACCGACTCAGGTTCTTGTTCATGTCAACGGATATGTTAAAGTGTTTGATAAAAGTGGAACAGTTGGCGGATTGAGTGTATCCGATAATACATTTTGGTCAAGCGTGCGGAACGCAGAAGATGTCAGCGATCCTCATGTTCGTTACGATCCCATTTCAAAACGTTGGTTCCTTACCATTATTAATCTTGCCGCAAGCAGTAACAGAATTTTACTTGCCGTTAGTTCAGGCTCAACAATTACGAATACTTCGAGTTTTACATTCTACCAATTTCAATATGATGCAGTAGGTACTCCGGGTTCGCAAGGCTCAGGATTCTGTGATTACCCCACACTTGGCGTTGATGCTAATGCATTGTATATCGGCGCAAACATTTTTAATGCCGCGGGAACTTCATTCCTCGGTTCATGCGCGTATGTTGTACGTAAATCGACTTTACTTACCGGCTCATTAGTTGTAACGGGGTTCTATTCACTTAACAACGGCAGTGGTTCGGGGCCCTATACACCGCAGGGCGTTCAGAACGATGACTCAACAGCAACCGAAGGGTATCTCATTGGTGTTGATAATGCAAATTATTCACAGCTTGATATACGTCGTATTTCCAATCCCGGAGGGACACCTTCAATTTCAACAAATTTAGTAGTAACAGTTCCAACAACAGTTGGTCCTATAACACAAACGGTAAAAGGTTCAAGCAGAAAACTTGACGCTCTTGAAGATCGCTTATATGCCGCGATGATTAAGAAAAATAAATTAACCGGAGTAACGAGCCTTTGGACTGCTCATAATATTGAGGTGAACTCAAGCGGTGTTGCTACATCTGGCGGCGGTAGAAACGGCTCGCGATGGTATGAAATCAACAATTTAAGTACTACGCCAACTCTTCGTCAGGCGGGAACAGTGTATAGTTCGCTCGCCTCGAACCCGATTGGTTACTGGAATCCGAGTGTTGCTATGTCCGGTCAGGGTCACATGGCGCTTGGAGTGAGTTATGCAAGTACAAACGATTATGCAAGTATTGCAGTCGCCGGAAGGTTTGGTACCGATGCATTAAGTAGTACTCAATCGCCGACAAATGCAGTTGTCAGTACATCAGCCTATGACGATCCGTTTACCGGCACTCAACGTTGGGGTGATTATTCTCAAACAGTTGTCGATCCTGCCGATGATATGACAATGTGGACTTTCCAGGAATATGCAAATGCAACGGATTCATGGGGATTGCGTGTTATTAAACTTGTTGCTCCACCTCCCGCAACACCATCAAGTATCTCACCCACATCATTAAACACGGGTGTGAGTAATGTAAGTGTTACCGTAACAGGTACTTCAACATCAGGCTCAGGCTTTTTCGATCCCGGTGCAGGATTTACCAATAGAATCGCGGCAAGTGTCAGCGGCACGGGTGTTACAGTCAACAGTGTAACGTTTACCAATGCAACAAGCGTAATGTTGAACGTAACAGTAGCGGCAAATGCAACAGCGGGTACTCGAACTATTACAGTTACCAACCCCGATGGTCAATCGGCAACAAGTGCAACAGCGTTATTAACTATTAATAATGTTTCCTGCCCGACTATTACAGTAACCCCTACAACATTACCAAACGGTGACAAAGGTGGAGCGTATAGCCAAACGGTTACGGCAAGCGGTGGTACGGCTCCTTATACGTATGCGGTAACAGGCGGCGCGCTTCCCACAGGTGTTAGTATGTCAACGGGCGGTGTGGTTTCAGGTACGCCAACCGTGGCAGGAACGTTCTACTTCACGGTTACAGCAACCGATTCCAATAGTTGCACGGGAAGCAAACAGGATACGTTAACAATCAACGATTGTCCCACTATTACACTTTCACCCGCATCGTTAACAAACGGAAGCGCGGGCAGTGCATACAGCCAAACGCTTACATCAAACGGCGGTGTCGCATCATACACATACGCAGTAACAGCGGGCTCGATTCCCGCGGGAATGACCCTTTCATCGGGCGGACTTTTTTCTGGTACACCGACGTATGGCGGAACATATACCTTCACAGTCACTTCAACCGATGCACATAATTGCACCGGAACAAAAGCCTATACGTTTACCGTAGCAGGTTGCCCCTTAATTTCAATCTCTCCATCAACGTTACCCGGAGCGATTAGCGGTGCATCATACAATCAAACAATTACTGCAAGCGGCGGAAAAACACCCTACACGTTTTTACTAACAAGCGGTGCATTACCCGCAGGACTAAGTCTTTCAAGCGCAGGTGTGATTACAGGAAGTTCCACGGAGCTCGGAACAGCGAACTTCACCGTTACAGCAACCGATTCGAACGAGTGTTTTGCTACTCATGCCTATTCAATAACAATCAACAATTGCCCGGCGATTACACTCTCACCCACAACATTATCAAGCGGTACAATTAACGTTGCATACAGTCAGGCAATTTCATCAACCGGAGGAACTGCACCTTATACGTATGCAGTAACCTCCGGAACATTGCCTTCAGGGTTAACGCTTTCTTCAGACGGAAGTCTTTCAGGTACGCCATCGGCAGTAGGAAGTTCTTCCTTTACCGTTACCACAACCGATTCGAATGCATGCACAGGTTCACAAGCTTATACGTTACAGATAAATGCAGTGAGCGGTAATTTTATTGCACTTACAACAAGCGGCGGTGCATATACTCAGGATTTCAATACACTTCCTTCATCGGGAACAACTGCTTCTACTTTGCCTACAGGTTGGGTATTTAATGAAGTAGGAGGGAATACAACTTACACAATTGGTAATGGTGTAAGTAATTCAGGTGATACGTACGACTTTGGTACAACCTCTAACACAGATAGAGCATTTGGTGGATTACAAAGTAATAGTCTGAATCCGACTATAGGTGCCGGCTTTGTTAACAACACAGGTGCTACAATAACTTCTCTTCAAATCGCGTATACGTGTGAACAATGGAGAGTGGGTGTAACATCTCGCACCGTTCAGGATACTTTGTTATTTCAACTTTCACAGGATGCTACAAGTTTAACATCGGGAACATGGACTAAGTACGATAGCTTAAATGGATTAAGTCCAAAGTTAAGTGGTACAATCGGGTCGTTAGATGGGAATGTTGCAGTCAACAGAAAAGCGGTAACTTATACAATTTCAGGACTTAGCATCGGTGATGGCACGTCATTCTTTATTCGTTGGCAAGACGGAAACATTGCTAATTCAGACGACGGTTTAGCAGTTGATGATTTCTCAATCACTCCATACGCTACTCCTGTATCAACAAATCCCGCAATGGCTGTTTCGGCGACACCTGATACTGTGGATGCAGGCAGTGCAACATTACTGGAAGCAACGGTAACTGCCGGAACAAATCCGACAAGTACATTACTTGTAGTAACAGCAGATCTAAGCGCAATCGGTGGTTCTGCAAGTCAGATGTTTTACGATGATGGAACACATGGCGATGTTACGAATGGTGATAATATCTTCTCCTATTCAGCAACCGTAACAGGGGGAACATCGGCAGGCTTAAAGAGTGTACCCTTTACCGTTGTTGATTCTCAGGCGCGTTCAGGTAATGCAACCTTATCATTGTTTGTGACGATACCGGGTTGTGCAATTATTACTGTTTCTCCCTCAACATTACCAAATGGAACAACAGGAAGCGCGTATAACCAAACAATCAGTGCAACGGGGGGAACTACACCGTATACATTTGCCGTTACAAGCGGCTCATTACCTGCAGGGTTATCGCTAGCATCTAACGGAGCGTTAACAGGTACACCAAGTGCAAGCGGTTTATCGAGTTTTACTGTTACCGCAACAGATAGCATTGCTTGTGTTGGTAGTATTTCTTATACCATACAAGTTACCTGCCCGTCCATAACAGTCGCTCCTGCATCACTTGCCGCAGGGTTAACAGATGTAGCATATTCACAAACAATAACGGCAACAGGAGGTACAACACCATACTCCTTGACCGTAACAACGGGAACGTTACCGACCGGATTATCGCTTGCAACAAACGGCGATCTTACCGGTACCCCGACTGTTGTCGGTTCCTCTTCATTTACCGTAACGGCAACAGATAGTAACGGGTGTACGGGCTCGAAAGCATATACGGTAGTTGTGAGCGCGCCCGTAGGGACAATTCACTTAGCAACTTCAGGAGTAGCATATACACAAGATTTCAATACACTTGCAAAATCCGGTACTTCAAGTGTGCTTCCTACAGGTTGGCTATTGTATGAAACAGGTTCATCACAAAACACACTTTATACTGCCGGGAACGGATCAGGTACTGCCGGAGATACGTACAGCTTCGGTGCTGATACATCTTCAACGGAACGCGCATTTGGTGGATTACAAAGCGGAAGTGTTGTCCCGACATTTGGCGCAGGATTTACAAATAACACAGGAGCGCCCATTACCTCGTTAATCGTTTCCTATATGGGTGAGCAATGGCGCGGCGGTGCAACAACGAGAACCATTGCCGATACCATTGCATTCCAACTTTCAACCGATGCAAACGGACTTACAGGGGGAATGTGGACTGCTTATAGCTCTCTACACTTTACAAGTCCGGTTGTAACAACGGTTGCAAGCGCGTTAGATGGTAATGCCGTAGCGAACAGAGTTTCGGTTGCAGCAATTCTTACAGGATTGAATATTGCCGATGGCGCGAACTTCTTCATTCGCTGGTCTGATGCAAATGTGACAGGGGCAGATGATGGTCTTGCAGTTGATGATTTTTCCATAACACCGTTCTCCGGCGGCGCATCACCAACCAATCCATCGGTGATAGGAGACGCGACGCCTGATACTGTTCTTGTGGGAACAACAACGCTTGTAACCGCAACTGTTACCGCAGGCGAAAATCCGGCAAGTGCGGGATTGGCAGTAACAGGTGATCTTTCATCGATTGGCGGCAGTGCATCACAAATGTTTTACGATGATGGAACCAATGGCGATGTGAATCAATCGGATAATATTTTTTCGTACTTGGCAACAATTCCGGGAAATACAACAGCGGGAACCAAGAGCATATCACTGACTGTAACAGATAATTTGTCTCGGTCGGGTTCTGCTAACGTCAGTATCGTTGTTACGCGTCCACCATGCCCGACTGTAACAGTATCGCCCTCAACATTGCCTGCCGGTACAGTTGGCACAGCATATACTCAAACGCTAACAGCATCGGGTGGAGCCGCACCATACACATTTGCTGTAACAAGCGGGACGTTACCCGAAGGTGTTACCTTATCTTCGATTGGAGAACTGACAGGAACACCATCATCCAATGCAACGGCAACATTTACTGTTACGGCAACAGATTCAAATCAGTGCACGGGAAGTCAGGCTTATACAGTGACGATAAACGATGCACAAACAACCGTAGCAGTGAACATACAATCCAAATGGAATATCATCTCCAATCCGGTGGGTGAGACGAATGATTCATTGAGTGTCTTATTCCCCGGTGGACTTGGTTCGGCATTTGCATTTACTTCCGGAGGATATCAAGCACGAACACTGTTAGAAAACGGCATCGGTGTGTGGATGAAGTTCCCATCTGCTTCAACTATAATGATTACGGGAAAACCTGTGTATTCCGACACAGTGGATGTTATGGCAGGATGGAATATTATCGGCTCCATTACAAATTCCGTAGTAGCTTCATCAATCACAAGTATCCCCGGCGGAATACAAACAGGATCATTCTTTAAATATAATGATGGCTATACGGTTGCTGATACCATTATCCCCGGTATGGGATATTGGGTAAAAGTAACACAGGCAGGACAGTTGATTCTTTCATCTTCTAATATCTTAGCGGCAAACAGAATTCAGATTACGCCGAACGGAGAAATGCCCCCATCACCACCGCAAGGAAGTTCAAACGCTAATCCGGTACTTCCTGCAGAGTTCTCACTTGAACAGAACTATCCCAATCCGTTTAACCCGGTAACCAATTTCAGTTTCCACATACCCGACGTTGGGACACAGCGTGCTGTGTCCGTTCAAATAAAAATCTACAATACGTTAGGGAAAGAAGTCGCAACAATCGTCAATCAGGAAATGAACCCGGGTGTTTATACCATTCAGTGGGATGCAAGCAGTATCCCCAGCGGTGTGTATTACTATCGCATGAGTTCGGGCAAGTTTTCGGATATGAAGAAATTATTGTTGATGAAGTAAGTTCAGTATTCAATATTCAGTATTCAGTACTCAGTACTCTGTATTTGAGTATTGAGAGTTGAATATGAAAGCCAATCCTGTGTAAGCGGGGTTGGCTTTTTTATTTTACGGTATAAGTTGTTTTTTAGCGTACTTCTGCCGCCAAGACGCGCAAGCGGAATTTGGTGCTGATTTGCAATATTGGGGTAAAGAAAATACCACTTTGACATTTTTGCTGATTTTTGTGAGACGCGTGTCAATGTCAAAGTGCCGAATAGGGGCTGAAATAGACTACAATGGGATGGATACACGATTCGTGTTTGGAGTTGAGACAAAAAGGGGGTGCCTATAAGTTCTAAAAAGGTGTAGGCGCAGGCTTCATGCCTGCGTTTTTGATCTGGAAACGCACCCATCAAGGGTGCGGCTACAGTATTATTTGACATCTGAGACAGCCTCTTTTCTGAAAGCGGTTGGTGGGGGCATGGTTAAATGGGGAGAGCAAGTCGAAATATCCGACTTCACCCCAAATTTCAGCACTTTGCAATTTTGCAAACTTCTTGAGAGGATGGCAAAGTTGCAAAGTTGTCCCAAGTGGATGCGCTTCTGGTGTACAACATTGTAATATGGTTTCGGGGTGTCTCAAAAGTAAATATTTCGTCATCCTGAGCGTAGACGAAGGATGAATTTGACTTGTAAACGCGTAGTTTCGCCTAACAAGCTTTTAATAAAACGACTTTTGAGACAACCACCTACTGTTTTTTCACAATCGTTACCTTTTCCGTACATTCAACATCATCAAAAGGTGTTATGAAAAAGTATATTCTTGCAATTTGTGTCATTTTCTCTTGTTTTACGCTTCATGGGTTTGCGCAACCCCCACTCGTTCTGATGACCCTCTCCGCCCATCCCGATGACGAAGATGGTGCAGCATTAGCATATTACGGTCAATTAAAGGGAGTTAAAACATACAGCGTATTCTACACTCGCGGCGAAGGGGGGCAAAATGAAATCGGCTCCGCTTTAGGCGAGGAACTCGGTATTTTACGTGCCAATGAGACCCGCCAAGCCGGTGCAATCCTTGGCAGTGATGTAATCTTTTTAGGCTTCCCTGATTTCGGATTTTCTAAAACTGCAAAAGAAACATTTTCATTCTGGGGAGGACATGACAGCGTTCTTGCCCGACTTGTGTACGCCATCCGAGCTTTCAAACCGGATATTATTATCACAAACCACGATACTATAACAACAAAACCAAGTCGCCAGCATGGCAACCACCAAGCCGTGGGCATCACTGCGTTTGAGGCATTTCAAAAAGCGGCTGATGCATCGTACCACCCTGAACAATTGCAAGGAAACATAACAGTATGGCAAGTAAAGAAATTATTTTACAGGTATTTTAATCGTGGCGGCGCACCAAAAGATTCATTAGTGACCATTGATGTAACACAACACGTCCCGAATGGTAAAACAGTTGAACAAGTCGCAATAGATGCGTTGAGTAAACACCGCTCGCAAGGGATGGATAAATTTACTCTTGATTCAATTCCCACATTTTTCAGAAAGCATCTATATTACAAATTACGTTCGGATGATAATTATACATTTGATTCAACAGAATTATTCTCCGGTTTGAAACCGGTGGAGAGACTTTCCTTACAAGCCAATAGTATTGTATTTCAACAAGTGTTATTACCGAAACATCAAGCGCAAGATGCGAAAAGCATTTCTGCAATTATTGGGAGTGATATTCACATCGGACTTGTTGCTACGTATGATAGTACGTTACGTCAGACTCTGCAAGAGTACCACATTGATTACGAATTGATTGATTCTGCAATGTTAGCATCGGGAACATTGAATACCTTTACAACAATCTTACTTGATCTACGAACGTATGAATATCGCTCTGATGCTGTTCAATATAACGCCGCATTATTATCGTATGTGAATGATGGAGGTAATGTTGTCTGTTTCTATCACAAACCGGGAGATTGGAACGGGAAGAATTTCAGTCCATACGCAATTACATTAACAAGTGAACGTGTTACTGAAGAAGATGCGAAGGTTTCCCTACTGAATCCCAATCATATATTGTTACAATCACCGAATAGAATTACGGAAAACGATTGGGGCGGGTGGGTGCAAGAACGAAATATTTACTTGCCGAGTGATGATACCATAAAGACGTCATCACGTTATGAACGTTTGCTTTCCATGAGCGATACGGATGACCGGCAACCTTCCACATCGTTATTGTATGCAATGTACGGAAAGGGATCGTACACGTATGTTTCGCTCGCATTGTACCGCCAACTGAGAAATAATAATAATGGCGCAATAAAATTATTTTTCAATTTGATTTCTCAGAATAGGGAAAAATAACATTGTTTATGCGAAAAGAGAGCAAGTAATGCATATTAATCATCCTAAGGAGGAGGGACACTCGCTGATTCGCGGTGTATCACTCCGAAGCGCAACCGCGTTGAATATGATCGATATGATCGGGGTTGGTCCGTTTATCACTATTCCGCTTATCATCGCGGCTATGGGGGGACCGCAGGCGTTGGTGGGCTGGGTTGTTGGCGCACTCCTTGTTATTTGTGATGGGCTTGTTTGGGCTGAACTTGGTGCGGCAATGCCGAACTCGGGAGGATCGTATAGGTATTTAAAGACAATTTACAATCCCCAGAAGCTGGGAAAGTTAATGGCATTTTTGTTTATCTGGCAATTAACATTCAGTGCTCCGCTTTCCATAGCATCGGGGTGTATCGGATTGGCTTCGTATGCAAGTTATTTAAATCCTGCATTAGGGACAAAAATCTTCGCAAACGATTTACAGATATCATTGCCATTTCTTGGTTCGATGAGTGCAAGTGTACAATTGACGTATGGTACGTTTGTAGCGATGGGCGTCTGTTTATTTGCCATGATTTTGTTGTACCGAAAGATTACCGTTGTTGCAAAAATTTCTCAGTACTTATGGGTTGGAGTTATTGTCACGATTGTATGGATTATCGGGACCGGAATTACTCATTTCAATAGCGAGCGTGCATTTGATTTTCCGCCGGGAGCATTTACCCTTGATATGCATTTTTTCAACGGACTTGGTGCAGGAATGCTTGTAGCAATTTATGATTACTGGGGATATTATAATGTGTGCTTTTTTGGCGGAGAGGTAAAAGACCCCGGCTATGTTATACCCCGTGCAATTATTTATTCTATTCTTGCTGTTGCGGTGATCTACCTTGTGATGAACATCAGTATTCTCGGTGTCATTCCGTGGCAGGAGTTGAGTGAGAGTGCAACATCGGATGCACGGAAATATATTGTCTCCGTATTTATGGAGCGTGTATATGGCAGTTGGGCAGGTACTCTTGCGACTCTACTTATTATGTGGACTGCATTTGCTTCTGTGTTTTCATTGTTGCTTGGCTATTCGCGTGTTCCTTATGCCGCCGCACTTGAAGGGGATTATTTCAAACCGTTTACAAAACTTCATCCTGAACATCGTTTTCCGTTTGTTTCGTTATTAGTGCTTGGTGGTGTTGCAATGATGTTTTGTACACTCCGCTTGGTGGATGTGATTGCCGCTCTTGTCGTGATACGGATTATCATCCAATTTCTCGCACAGATTATTGGTGTTATGGTATTACGGAAACGAAAACCCAATATGCCTCGTCCTTTTAAAATGTGGTTGTATCCTATTCCGGCATTTATTGCATTAGCAGGATTTACCTATGTTTTATTTATGAGAAATAATTTCGAAAAAGAGTTAAAGTATGCCATTGTTATTATTGTTTTAGGGATTGGCATATTTTTATTCAGGGCGTGGAAGAAAATGGATTGGCCATTAAAAAGCATAGAAAACGCTTAAAACGGCTTACTTACAGTTGTTTTAGGCTTTGTATCTTATTTCTCCTGTAAACGTATATGACATATCAGGGATTTGTTCTTAAGGTTATAATCCAATATTCTTCACAAATTTCTAATTACCATGATGATATGTACACAATGCAAGAAACAATACCCTTCTCAATACTACTTTAAAACAGAAAATATTTGCAACGAGTGTTTCAGTAAACTATCCCCTGAGGAACAGCGTTCAAGGTTAACGGAATCGCTTATGCGACACCCGATGACAACGACTACTTTTACCTTTGAAGGGTATAAGGTTATGAAACAGTTGGGAATTGTTCGCGGGATAACAGTGCGGTCGCGGTCAATATTCGGTACGATAGGGGGTTCGCTTCAAACGATCGTTGGTGGAAATATTTCACTGTTTACTGAACTCTGTGAGAAATCGCGCGAAGAGGCGTTTGAAATGATGGTAACACATGCACAACAAATCGGGGCAAATGCATTAATCGGAGTGAGATACGATACAACAGAACTTATGAATGGTGTAACCGAAGTATTGTGCTACGGTACAGCAGTTATCGTTGAGCCGGTTTAAGTATAGGTATTTTCAGGCTTCACTTCCAAGTCTCGAGAAATTGTAGATGCGCATGTTTGTTGTCGCGCTCTGCCTTTTGTTGTGAAAGCTGATGAAGAGCATCCAGGGTATATCCGCTTTGTATTGCATGAATGACGATAATGGAGTCAACAATCTTGTACAATATCCTCCATGATTTATATCTGATGACGAAATCGTTATCAGATATTTTTTTAATACGCCGAAACGGATGTGGAAAGGGATCGAGAGCAATGATGTTTTTGATATGTTGAATAAAGATGATATTCCATTTCTTCTCTAACCATGCACACTGTTCTTGGGCCGGTGAAGCAATTATTACGGAGTATTTTTGAGATGATCCATTGAGTGTATCAATCCACCCCGCACGCACTGCCGGAAATGAATCGGCGTACGGAATATATGGTTTGATATCAAGAATTGGAGTTCCGTCAAGCAGGTCAGGGTTTTCAACCCGAATAGTTAATCCGTTGACTTCCAAAAGCGTACACACGGAAATACCAATAGGGTTTGGTCTGTGTGGAGAACGCGTAGCGAACAGGCCACGTTTTGTTCTCCCGCTCCGGGGGGGAAGAACTTTCGGTTTCCATTCAGTATTTCTATCGAACCAGGAAATGATCCAGATTTTTTCAAATCCATTCAGATCGCCGAGGGCCTGTTCATAATTTTTGTGAGGAACAAGAGTTATAATTCCTTCAATCTTTTCGTTACCGGCTCCCGGTTGTCTTGGCGCCTGATACTTATCAATATAAGGAGTTTTGATAAACCCAATAGGTTCAACAATAAATTTATCGGGGGATTTTTCTAATTTATTATTCGGCACAAGAGGTAATAATTATGATTAAAAGGATACAGAATATAAAAAGAAGCCAATAAAAAGACCATTTTATTATGGATGGTTCTAATAACCCCTAACGCGCGGTTCAGCGTCCTCGCAGAACCACGAAATTAAATAGGATTGAGTACTCTGCGAGGAGGCAGAGTGGAACCGGGGTAGCTTTTGTAACCACAGTTAAAAGAGAAATTTAAGAGGTAGAGTAGGGTAAAAGAGGGGTTCTTTTTCTCATAACTGCAAACGATTTCCGCGAATTTTATCGTTTTTGAAAAAAAGGAAATAAAATATCCCTTATTTAGGAAGTAAAGGGAAGATTGTCTTGGAATAAAAATTGAATCTATAATTAAGCGCAACATTGTACAGAAGATGAAGGATTCTTTGATATTACATGGTTGAATTCTTTTCCTGTACCTGTTCTCTCCAATTCAAATGATTGTATTTGAATACTTCATCATTCCACCGGAATAACTTCTGTTCTTCTTGTAATATAGAATAACTATATCATTTACTAAGAAAAACAATAATCTCAAATTACCCATGCCCGGAAATAGTACTTCACAATATGTAATTACGCGAGAAGCGATTGATATCCTTCTTGCGGCGTTGCGCAAACGCGGCTTTGTCGTTTTAGGACCCACTCAAAAGGGTACAGCAATTATTTATGATGAACTGGAAACATCATCTGATTTGCCTATCGGGATGACAGCGAAAGAAGCGCCTGCATCGTATAAACTTATGAAGCGAAATGACGATGCTTATTTTGGATATGCAGTTGGACCTTACTCATGGAAACGATTTTTATATCCTTCTTCCTTACTATTATTTAAAGCACATAAAAAAGAAAAAGGTTTTGAAGTAATCTCAGAAAATCGCGCGGAATTTAACGCTCCTCAAATTCAAAATAAACCGGAAGCGACGTCAGCACAACAGGAACTTCCTAAATATGCATTTTTTGGAGTTCGGGCGTGCGAGCTTTCTGCAATTGAAATTCAGGATAAAATATTCATGGGAGGGCAATATGTCGATCCCTATTATAAATCTGTTCGGGAACAAGCATTTATCGTTGCTGTGAACTGTACAGAAGCCGGAGAAACTTGTTTCTGTGTTTCTATGAAAACGGGACCGGAAGTACAACGCGGATACGACCTTCTTCTTACTGAGGTTGTATCAAAGAAAGAACATTATTTTGTTGTGAAGAGCGGAAGCGAGGCAGGAAACAGTGTACTGAAGGAGCTTCCAACACAGCCCGTAACGGAAGCCCATATCACAGCTGTTCGAGACGGCATTGAGAAGGCTTCAAAAAGTATGGGACGTGTTCTTGATACGACGAATCTTAAAAAGATACTCTATGAAAACTTTGAGCATTCGCGATGGGATGAAGTGGCGAAAAGGTGTCTATCGTGCGCCAATTGCACAATGGTATGTCCAACGTGTTTTTGTTCAACAGTTGAAGATGTTACCGATTTAACGGGGGCTCATGCAGAACGATGGCGTGTGTGGGATTCGTGTTTTACAATGGAATTCAGTTATATCCATGGCGGAAGTATACGTTCATCGGAAAAATCGAGGTACCGTCAATGGATGACCCATAAACTTGCAAGCTGGATCGATCAATTCGGGACAAGCGGATGCATCGGCTGTGGAAGATGTATAACCTGGTGTCCTGTTGGAATAGATATAACAGAAGAAGCTCAAGCAATTCGCAATAGTCAACAACTTCCAATAGCAGTCTAAAGGAGAACTTATGGAAAATCTTGAAAGAATATTATCAGAACACACGTTTCTACATGGTTTGGATCCAAACTATTTAAAACTCATCACCGGATGCGCCCAAAATGTACGTTTTGATGCCGGTCAGTATTTATTTCGTGAGGGCGAAGAAGCGAATTGGTTTTACATCATACGTCAGGGAAAAATTGCCATTGAAGCATTTGCCGCACAACGTGGCTCAATCATTATTGACACAATTGAGGATGGCGATGTAGTCGGCTGGTCATGGATTGTTCCACCATATCAGTGGCATTTTGATGCGCAAGCTGTAGAAGTAACGAAAGCAATTGCACTGGATGGCCGCTGCCTACGAATGAAATGTGAACAAGACCATACATTAGGATTTGAGTTGCTGAAACGATTTAGTCAATTAGTTGAGCAACGTCTTGAAGCAACGCGAATGCGATTGCTGGATGTGTATGGAGTGCAACCGTGAGGTAACCTATGAATGCAAATACAATAAGTTCAATGATTCCTCACCCGTATGTTGTTCAGCGAGTGAGACGTGAAACACATGACACGTTTACACTGGAACTGTATCCGCAAGGAAATGCTCCATTAATTCACTTTGCGCCCGGTCAATTTAATATGATTTACCTTTTTGGAGTCGGTGAAGTACCGATTTCCATTAGCGGCGATCCATCAAAAACAAAAGCGCTTATTCACACTACCCGCGCTGTTGGGACTGTAACCAAGGCGATGTATAATTTACGTCACGGTGATGTTCTCGGCATTCGTGGTCCGTTTGGAACATCGTGGCCTGTCCACAGGGCGTTAGGGAGTGACATGGTGATAGTGGCAGGAGGAATTGGATTGGCTCCTCTTCGTCCGGCAATATACCAGTTACTTTCACAGCGCGATAAATACGGACGAATAGTGTTGCTCTACGGCGCGCGTACTCCACAGGATATTTTATTTAAGAAAGAACTTGAACAGTGGCGTTCCCGGTTCGATCTTGAAGTGTATATCACCGTTGATCGTGCAATGAGCGGTTGGCGGGGGAGCGTTGGAGTTGTGACATCATTAATACCCAAGGCTCCATTTGATCCGACAAGTACCGTTGCAATGGTATGCGGACCTGAAGTGATGATGCGATACACTGTGAATGAGTTATTAAAACGGGGTATAGCGACAAACGATATCTTCGTTTCTATGGAACGCAATATGAAATGCGGAATCGGACTTTGCGGGCACTGTCAATACGAATACACGTTTATCTGCAAAGATGGTCCTGTGTTTTCGTATGAAAAAACAAAAGAATTGCTTGGAAAGAGAGAATTATAACATGAAACGTAAACAAAAACCAAAGCTTGCAGTTTGGAAATTTGCCTCGTGTGACGGTTGCCAGTTGAGCCTGTTGGATTGTGAAGATGAACTACTTGCAGTTACTAATGCAGTAGAGATAGCGAACTTTCCGGAAGCTTCCAGAGCAGTTGTTAAAGGGCCGTATGATATATCGTTAGTTGAGGGTTCAATTACGACATCTCATGACGCAGAACGAATTCACAGTATTCGCCGACAATCGAAAGTGTTGATTGTTATCGGTGCGTGTGCGACTGCAGGAGGAATTCAAGCATTACGGAATTTTAAAAATGTAAAAGAGTTTACATCAATTGTGTATGCTTCTCCTCAATATATTGAAACGCTCAAAAAATCGACACCGATTGCCGACCACGTGTTTGTGGATTTTGAATTACGAGGTTGCCCGATTAATAAATATCAACTTATAGAAATCCTCAGTGCTTTTTTGAATGGTCGAAAGCCAAATATTCCTTTATACAGTGTATGCATTGAATGCAAACGGCGCGGGATAGTGTGCGGGCTTGTATCGGTAGGTCCTACATGTTTAGGCCCTGTAACACAAGCCGGATGTAATGCCTTATGTCCATCCTATCATCGCGGATGTTTCGGTTGTTTTGGGCCGAATGAAAATCCCAATACCTCCTCGCTCAGTAAAAAATGGAAAGAGATGGGAGTGAGTAATGCGGAACTTGTTCGAGTGTTCCGTAACTTTAACGCATACGCCGAGCCGTTCCGGAAGGAGAGTGAACAGTATGAAAAATAAATCGATAAAAGTTGATTACCTTGCCCGGGTTGAAGGTGAGGGAGCGTTACATGTGAAAATAAAAAACGGCGCTGTTGTTGAAGCTAAACTCAGTATTTTTGAACCACCGAGATTTTTTGAAGCATTTCTTCGCGGAAGGCTTTTTTCGGAAGCTCCTGATATTACAGCAAGAATTTGCGGTATTTGTCCGGTTGCCTACCAGATGAGTTCAATCCATGCTATGGAAAATGCCTTTGGTGTTACGGTGAGCGGACAACTGCGGGAGTTACGCCGTTTATTATATTGCGGTGAGTGGATAGAAAGTCATTCACTTCATATTTATATGCTCCATGCACCCGATTTTCTTGGTTATCAGGATGCTATTCAAATTGCCAAAGTACATCCCGAAGTTGTCAAGAAAGCATTACGGCTTAAAAAAATTGGCAACGATCTGGTTACCCTGATAGGTGGAAGAGAAATTCATCCTATCAATGTCAAAGTGGGTGGTTTTTACAAACTACCGACCAAGCAAGAACTTCATTCTCTTGTAGAACACCTTGAGTGGGCGAAAGAAGCGGCGGTCGAAACGGCAAATTTTGTATCGACGTTTAATTTCCCTGATTTTGAGCAGGATTATGAATTTGTATCGCTGCGTCATCCGAATGAATATCCTTTTAATGAAGGAAGACTTGTTTCCAATAAAGGGCTGGATATTCCGATACGTGAGTATGATAATAATTTCCTTGAAGAGCATGCACAACATTCACATGCGCTTCAATCGATCTTAAAGAAGCGCGGTGCATATTTTGTAGGCCCCCTTGCACGGTATAATATGAATTATGACAAACTCACACCATTGTGTCAGGAAACAGCAAGAGCGGCGAAACTTGGTGAGCAATGTTTTAATCCATTTAAGAGTATTATTGTACGAGCGATTGAAACTGTGTACGCATGTGAAGAGGCATTACGAATTATTAAAGCATACGAACCACCAAAACATGCATCGGTACCAATCGAACCGAAATTAGGTGTCGGGTTTGGTTGTACGGAGGCACCGCGCGGAATTCTCTATCACAGGTATAAGGTTGATGAACGAGGGTTAATTCTTGATGCGAAAATTGTTCCCCCGACTTCACAGAATCAAAAAATTATTGAACGGGATTTATTTAATTACGTTTCTAAAAATATTAATCTGCCAACTGATAAGTTGACCTGGCAATGTGAGCAGACAGTACGCAATTATGACCCGTGTATTTCATGTGCTACACATTTTCTTAAGTTACATTTTGAATATCAAGATTAAACGGAGATATTAAGACCAGATGCAGGACGAATCAATACCAATCCTCGTTATTGGGATTGGGAATGTTTATCGTAGCGATGATGGTGTTGGAATAGTTCTTGCTCGGAAATTACAAGAGTTGCAACTTCCCCATGTTGAAGTGATTGAACAATATGGGGAAGGCGCTCAACTCATAGAAGCATGGAGACATAGAAATGCAGTACTATTGGTTGATGCTGTCTCTTCAGGGTCAACACCGGGGACGATATTCCGGTTAGATGCTACACGTGAGAAAATCCCTGTGAGTTTTTTTAATTATTCAACACATGCGTTTAGCGTTGCAGAAAGCATCGAATTATCGCGTATTATGGATGAATTACCACAGCACTGTATTGTTTTTGGAATAGAGGGCTCAACCTTCGGCTATGGCGAAACGTTATCGGTTGAGGTAATGAATGTTCTTGAAGATGCATTTAAGCAAATAGTACATGAAATAGAGAATTTATCAACATAAAGTCATTAAAGTGAATCATGCAAACTTGTTCTTTTAGAGCACATATCGTCATACGTGGAGTTGTTCAGGGGGTCGGATTTCGACCCTATGTTTACAGACTTGCACAAGAGCTTCATCTTTATGGATATGTTCAAAATTCAATTCATGGCGTCATAATAGAAATTGAAGGTTCTCAAGAACATATTGATACTTTTCTTATTCGTTTTCCCAAAGAAATCCCTCCGTTAGCCTCTCTTCACGAGATGAGTGTCCAGTATCTTGATCCATCCGGTTATGCATCATTTGTAATAGTTGAAAGTAATTCAGAGGGTAAGGCATCGACCTTGATATTGCCGGATATAACTACATGTCCTGATTGTCTTGAAGAAATTTTCAATCCTTCCCAGCGGAGATATTTATACCCATTTTCGAATTGCACAAATTGCGGGCCAAGGTTTTCCATTATTGAATCGCTTCCGTATGATCGTTCGAACACAACAATGAAGCAATTTACAATGTGTGATGATTGTAGAAAAGAATATGAGAATCCTAGAGATCGACGCTTTCATGCTCAACCGATTGCTTGTCCCGTATGTGGTCCACATATAGAGTTGTGGGATAGAACTGGAAGAGTTTTAGGAATACATCACAACGCGCTAATGCAAGCCGTAAAGTTTATTCAATCAGGAAATATTGTTGCAGTAAAAGGTATGGGTGGATTTCATTTAATGACAGATGTAAGAAATGAAAAAGCAATTCTCACATTGCGAGAAAGAAAAGGGAGAGAGGAAAAACCCTTTGCATTAATGTTTCCGGCTATTAAGAATATTCAAGACGAATGCGAAGTAAGTCTTCTTGAAGAAAAGATATTACAATCCCCGGAGTCTCCAATTGTATTAATACGGAGAAAATCGGGACAGTCGGAAATAGCCCAATCTGTTGCTCCTTCAAATCCTTATTTAGGTGTCATGCTTCCTTATACACCATTGCACCATATTTTATTAAAAGAATTAGGCATCCCGGTTGTTGCGACAAGCGGGAATTATTCAGATGAACCCATTTGTATTGATGAACATGAAGCGTTGAAGCGGCTGAATGGTATTGCAGATTATTTTCTTGTGCATAATCGTCCTATCAAACGGCATGTTGATGATTCTATTGTGAGAAGTGTCGCGGGGAGGGAAATGATTGTACGCAGAGCACGGGGATATGCACCGTTGCCCCCGGTTCGGGTTACAAATCAGCGTAGCGGAATACTTGCAGTTGGGGCGCATCAAAAAAATACAATTTCACTATCAACCGATCATAATGTATTTACAAGCCAACATATTGGTGATCTTGAAACCCCGGAAGCGTACGATGCTTTTACACATGTCATAAACGATTTTCAAACATTATACAATGTGAAGCCCGATAGTATTATTTGTGACCTTCACCCCGATTATCTTTCAACAAAATATGCGGAGAAAACGGGCATCCGCGTTGAACATGTGCAACACCATTATGCACATATCGCCTCGTGCATGGCTGAACATAATTTATCCGGTCAAGTGTTAGGTGTTTCGTGGGATGGGACAGGATATGGTTTGGATACCACAATCTGGGGGGGTGAATTTTTATTGACAACAGAGAGATCATTCAATCGTGTAGCAACATTTCGCACGTTTCCTTTGCCCGGTGGTGAACTTGCAGTAAAACAACCAAGAAGAAGCGCGCTTGGAATACTTTTTGAGACGTTTGGAGAAAAGATATTACAGAGAAAGGATTTACTTCCGCTACAGCAGTTTTCCATTTTAGAATTGAAAATACTTTCAGCAATGATTGACAGGAAGATCAATTCTCCCTATACATCAAGCATAGGAAGATTATTTGATGCCATTGCATCTATTATAGGGGTACGGCACATCTGTAGCTTTGAAGGACAATCGGCTATGGAATTGGAGTTTCTGACTTTGGATAACACTGATCGATCGTATTATCCAATAAAAATTTCTGAATCAGGGAATAATGGCGTACCTTATGTTGTTGATTGGGAACCATGGATTTTAAACATTATTGATGATGTTAAAAAAAATGAACTCCCAACAGTTATTGCAACTAAGTTTCACAATACATTATCAGAAGCAACCATAGAAATTGCAAAACGTGTTAACGAGAAACGTGTTATCTTAAGCGGCGGTTGCTTTCAAAATGTATATTTATTAGAACACACAATTCAAAGGTTGAACGAAGAGGGGTTTGAGCCATTTTGGCATCGATTAGTGCCAACAAACGACGGTGGGATATCTTTGGGGCAGGTATATGCCTCTATGAGGAATCATGCCGGAACTCCATCGTAATTCTTTAAGAAAAAATCATTATGTACGGAAATATTTTATGTGTTTAGCTATACCGGGAAAAGTTCTTTCCATCAATAGAGAAGAAGTTCCTATGATGGGAAAGGTGGTATTTGGTGGGATTGAAAAGCAGGTATGTTTTGATTTGTTACCTGAAGCATCGGTTGACGATTACGTTGTGGTTCATGTTGGGTTTGCCATCAGTAAAATGGATGAACAGGAAGCGGCTCAGGTGTTTGAATACCTGAAGACGATGGAAGATATGAGAGAACTTGAAGATGATAAACCTGTATAACAGTCAACGGGCGCTCTATGAAGTTTATTGACGAATACCGGAACGGAGATACTGCGAAGCAGTTTGCCGAAGCAATCGCGGCTATAACAACGCGCTCATGGACGATTATGGAAATATGCGGCGGGCAAACTCATGCCATAGTTAAATACGGGATTGAGGATTTGTTGCCAACCCAAATAAATCTTGTTCATGGTCCGGGATGTCCCGTTTGCGTAACTCCCGTTGAAATGATTGAAAAAGCGATTGTGATAGCAGAACGACCTGAAGTTATATTTACATCATTCGGTGATATGCTCCGTGTTCCCGGTGCGGAAAAAGATTTGCTCACCGTAAAAGCAAGGGGAGGCAATGTACGAATTGTCTATTCTCCTTTGGACGCAGTTAAGATTGCGTTACAGCATCCTGAAAAACATGTAGTATTTTTTGCTGTTGGTTTTGAAACAACTGCACCGGCGAATGCGATGGCAGTACGTGAAGCACATCGGTTGGGGTTGAACAATTTTTCGATCCTGTGTTCACATGTATTGGTTCCTCCTGCCATTGAGGCAATACTTTCATCTCCTATGAATATGGTGCAGGGATTTCTTGCCGCAGGGCATGTGTGTACAATTATGGGATACGAAGAATATCTCCCCCTTGCAGAACGATATAAGGTTCCTATTGTTGTTACGGGATTTGAACCTGTCGATATTTTACAGGGAATCTATATGACCGTAAAACAACTTGAAGAAGAACGTTGCGAGGTTGAGAATCAGTATGCGCGTACGGTGAGGAGAGAAGGAAACATTGTCGCTCAACAATTGTTGGCTGAAATATTTCAAGTTTCCGATAGAGCATGGCGTGGAATAGGAATTATTCCGAAAAGTGGGTATAGCATTAACCCAAAATATGAGCAATTTGACGCAGAAAAGCGATTTCAATTGAACCATATTACAGCGGCAGAATCAGAGTCATGTATTGCCGGGCTTGTTCTGCAAGGGATTAAAAAACCACACGAATGTTCAGAATTCGGAAAACGTTGTACCCCCGAACATCCACTGGGCGCTCCTATGGTTTCTTCAGAAGGGGCATGTGCGGCATATTACCATTACAAACGACATCAGATTGCGACTCAATAACGTCATTGACACCTATGAAGAACGAACCCATTACCCTTTCCTGCCCTATTCCCATATCTGATTACAAGAATGTTTTGCTTGCTCATGGAGGAGGAGGAAAACTTACAAAGCAACTTATTGAAACAATGTTTGTTTCGCAATTTGAGAATGAGCATTTATCTCCGCTGCATGACGGAGCAATTATTAATACAAAAGGAGGACGACTCGCATTTACAACAGATTCGTATGTTGTGAATCCATTGTTTTTTCCGGGAGGTGATATTGGAAAATTAGCAGTCCATGGAACAGTAAATGACTTAGCAATGTGTGGCGCAACACCATTGTATCTTTCTGCGGCATTTATCATTGAGGAGGGGTTCCCGATGGAGGAACTTTGGAAAATTGTATGCTCTATGAGTGATGCAGCGAAAGAAGCAGGCGTAACTATTATTACAGGTGATACAAAAGTTGTTGATCGGGGAAAAGGAGATAAATTGTTTATTACAACTTCGGGAATTGGAGAGATTCGAACCGAAGTAAATATTCATCCTGCCCGTGCGAAAGCCGGTGATGTTATTATCTTAAGCGGAGCGATCGGGATGCATGGTATCGCGATTATGTCGGTACGAGAAGGGTTGGAGTTTTCATCACCTATCTTGAGTGATACTGCGCCGTTGAATGAATTAGTCGCAGAGATGTTAGGTGTTTGTTCTGATATTCATGTCCTGCGCGATCCGACACGAGGTGGTGTTGCAACAGTGTTGAATGAGATTGCTTCATCTGCACACGTGGGCGTAATTATCTATGAAGAAAACATTCATGTGTCGCAAGAAGTACAGGGCGCGTGTGAACTTTTAGGTCTTGATCCGCTTTACATTGCCAATGAAGGAAAGCTCATAGCTATTGTTCCGGCAGAACATTCGGAAAATATTCTTGCCACAATGAAGCAACATCCCTATGGTAAGGATAGCGTTATCATTGGAGAGATTGTATCCGAACATCCTGAAATGGTTGTTATGAGAAGCAAAATCGGAGGAAACCGGATTGTTGATATGCTTTCAGGAGAACAATTACCGCGAATCTGTTAGAATGAGATTACTTCTTGGTTCTCTTAATCAATTTACTATGATCTAAAATCAAATATTTGCATGTGTTGCAATGCCATGCTCTATTCACAGCCGGTTGAAATGAAAGACTCATAGTATTATCTAAGACAGATAAAATAGTCGAAAATGGGCTAATTGGCTTAGAATCTTCTTTTTGATAGATGATACCTCTTCCTGCAACAGCATATCCTTTTTCCATTTGCTGATTACACTTAGGACAATTATAATGAGCCATCCCGCCATGAACGTCCTCATCTTCCTTGAGAACACTATTGTTCTTCTTGTATGATTTATAAACAAAAAAGAATACTACTGCCAGACTTGTTACACCCAGAAGCAGTGCGAAAATAATAAAAAATAATTGTCGAGTTTGTTCTTCCATAGTAAGTCCTTTTTAAATAATGTTATAAAAAAGAAAGAACAGTAAGGGTGGTTCTAAAAACCCTTTACGCTCGGTTCTGCGTCCTC
>ORJL011564095.1_pt1 | contig 37063 bp, 37 predicted proteins | sample 1779941 | NCBI WGS metagenome assembly ORJL01 (sample SAMEA104232317, study PRJEB22302) | groundwater metagenome | biome: forest; feature: aquifer; material: groundwater | place: USA | collected 2011-08-07 | depth 5.8 m | reverse complement strand
GTTGTGCCAGGGGACGGTCGGCCTTACGGGGATGCACCCTGTCATTGTGACGATCAAGGTAGTCATTGAGGATATAAAGCCCGCTAGCGATAAGACAAAACCCGAAGAAAGTGATCACGCAGTTGACAGCGGGAATGGCCTGAAAAAGCTTTCCGGAAAAAATCAACGGAAAAAAGATAAAGGCATTTTTGACCCATTGTTTGACGCGTAAAAGATCAAATAAAAATCTAATTTTCTTCTTCACTTAACCTCCTTACGGGCTCGACCGTGAACGTCATGACAGAGACTGCCCTCCCACTTTGATTTTGATAAGCCAACTCCTCCCTTCGTTGTTTTGTCAAATTAAACAGCGATATGGAAAAATTGTACTCGCCTGGTGACAGAGATGGCAAACGAATCCAATAATGCTCTTTGATATACTCCCCTTCTTGCCACAAGGGCGTCGCATAAACCCCATAACCAGGATGATGATACCAACGAAAGACCGTCTCCCCTTCCCTTACAAGCGCGATCACCATGCCATAAAGATCAGTAATATTTTGCTCAGCTCTCCAAAGAAATGTCAAAGGTACTGTCACGTTTGAAAGCCTACTTTGCTCATCGATTGCAAAATCAAGCAGCAAAAACTGGCTATTAATGGCTGACAGTGGCTTGGAGACAAGCTCTGACGTCGGATTCCTGAAGACATCAACGAGCAACGGCAACAGATCTTTTTCATTCTTTTCGAGAAGGACAATTTCCTCAACAGCATTTCTAACTCGCCAATTTCCTTGAAAATAGAAATCACTTAAACGGCGCAACATGTCACGGGAGCGTTCCGCGTCATGATCAAGAATGTCTCCCCAGAGCCATGGGCATTCCCAGTCGATCAAAGCAAAACGTGTGTCGCTTGGCAGATCAAATGATTTACGATGGCGAAAAGGGCTGGCATTGATCCACAGAGTATGAAGCGAGTACAGCGATGTTCGATTAGCTAGTTTATCGAGGAAATCAAAAGTAGCAATGACCGAAGCGTCTTTAGGGACTGTATCAACCATCTGCCATCGCGCCGAATCTAGTCGATCTTGCCAGCCCGCCATGCGGCTTTTGAGCGCGGGCAAGTGCACGAAAAAATGAAAAGGATAAATAAAAATAAGGGAAAATAAAATCAATCGATACGAAACCACCCTGAATCGCTTCTTTAGTTCTCCCAACGTTATCACTGTAGCCAAGAAAATAAATGGTATCATTGTTGCGGCGTAATGGTAGTAAAAAGTGTGCATCGCTGGTACGCACGATAAAAAATTCTGAAGAAATATTGGCAATCCAAGGAACAGGACATGAGGACTTAGAAAAGGCAGGATGCCAAACGCCCCAAAAAGTTGTTTCATGAAAGATATATTCAAGGGGGCGTTAAAATTCCCCCAAACCGATAAAAGGTTCTGGCACAGAACCTTCGAGAGAGGGAGGGTTTTGTCTGGATGGCTCCAATATAACCCAATGTATTGATTTGCGGTCGAGATCCCCTCCAACATGCGCAAATGCGGAGTTACCACAAACATCGCCAAGACAAACACTCCTCCACCAAGGATGAACGGACCCATGACCCAAGCGGTCTTGCGGGACCGTTTTGTAAAAAACGCATAAATCCCAAACATCAGAACGACCAACGGGATATTTTCCTTGATGAGCGTGGCAAAGAAAGCGGTGACAAGAAACGGGACGATCCTTTCGTGGAGGAAAAAATAAAACATCAAAAAAATGAACGCAATCGCGAGGTTTTCAAAATGGAATTCGTAAAGAAGCATGAACAAATTTGCCGGATGAAATTGGTACATAAGCATCAGAAGGATAGCAACCGGCCCCCCCAATGTTTCTTTCGCGATGAGATATAGCGCAAAAGATCCGACTATAAAAGAAAAAAGCTTGAAAAGGATCAGAGTAAAAGCGCTCGAGAACATCAAGTAAAAAGGCGCTAAGACAAATGAAAGGTATTCCGCGTGATTAGTCAAAAAATTGGTGCCGAATAATGAGGAATGGAACGAGCCATGTGCGAGGTTCCACATAGCGTTTGCGTAAAGCGCCAGATCCCAATCGTAATAACCAAAATAGGCAAATTTGTCTATGAGCAGATTTAACCATCCCAAAAATACGATAAAACAGGTCGAAAGCGCAATAATATCCGGGGTAGCATTTTTTCGATTTATCGGAGTGTGCATATTCACCTATTTCAATCTTATCATGATCCGAGCACGGCGAAAACGCGCTTAAAAGAATAGAAAAATTTTGCCTTGCGGACAACTGAATCCATCATTCATCAAAGGTTTCCCTAAAAGCGCTAAAACTAATTACATATTTCTATCATTACTGCTTCTGTTTGGAAGATCACGACCCTTTTGCGCACTATAAAAATTTTCACCTCTGATGATTTTTTCTTTACCGCGTTTTACACGCCAAGTATTCGTATCCCGCAGCGAGTAAACACAACCACAATATTCCTGCTGGTAAAATTCTTCCTGTTTGGACAATTCGTACATGCGTTGGGAGCCGCCCATTTTGCGCCAATTATACGTCCAATACACCATGCCGGGATAGTGGCTGGCCGCGCGCATGCCGCTTTCGTTGATCTGGTCCATATTTTTCCAACGCGATATCCCGAGGCTGCTCGTTATCACCTTAAAATCGTGCTCATACGCGTAAAGGGCGGTACGCTCAAAACGCATATCAAAACACGTCGTGCAGCGCTTGCCCCGTTCCGGCTCCCACTCCAGACCCTTGATGCGGCTAAACCAGTTCTCCCGGTCATAGTCGGCGTCGATGAAAGGGATATTGTGCTTTTGGGCAAATCGGATATTTTCGTCTTTGCGAATCAGATATTCTTCGCGGGGATGTATATTGGGGTTGTAAAAAAATATCGTGAGGTCCAGGCCCGATTCAATCATTGTGGCAATAACGTCGCACGAACATGGCGCGCAGCAGGAGTGTAACAGCACGCGCTTGTGTTCATTAGGAGCAGCTATTTCCGGTCTTTTGGATAAATTTTGCATAACATAGTTGATGGGTGATAGTAATAAACCACACTATCACCTATGACCTGAAACCTATCACCTGTTTTAGTGCTTTTGGAATATTTTCAATGATATCCGACGCGATCATCGCCGCCCGGGTGTTGCGCTTTGCCGCCAGATCTCCGGCCTTTCCATGCCAATAAGTCGCGAACTTCGCGGCTTCAAAGCCATCCAGCCCCTGCCCCAGCAAGGCGGCGATCATTCCGGTCAAGACATCACCGCTGCCTGCGGTCGCCATTCCAGAATTCCCCGTTTTGTTAATATAGACCTTCCCTTGCGGTGAGGCCACCACCGTGCGGTGTCCTTTTAACAAGACAACGCAACCATTCTTTCGCGCGAACTCCAGCGCCGTTTGCGTGCGGTTCTCCTGAACATGCTTCAGGGAACGGTCGATCAATCGCGCCATTTCCCCCGGATGCGGGGTCAGCACCTTTAGCGTTCCAGTCTTGCGTAAAATTTCCGTGTGCCCGGACAAAGCATAAAGCGCGTCGGCATCGATCACCAGCGGCTTTAATACCGTGGCAACGACCTTTAAGACCAAACGCTGTGTGGAAGGATGCCTCGACAATCCCGGCCCGATGGCAAAAACATCGAATTGGTCACCACCCCGCTGAAGCTGGGCAAAGGCATCGACGGACACGGTTTGCTCACGGGTTTCCTTCAGCGGCAATGTCATGACAACATTACTAATCTTGCGTTGCGCCGCCGTATTAAGGCTCGCGGGAATAGCCACCGTCACCAACCCGACGCCAGCGCGCATGGCGGCTAAACTGGCTAGCGCCGCCGCGCCCAACATCCTTCCCGATCCCGCGACGACGCACACGTGGCCGAATTGATTCTTGTAAGCATCCGGCTTGCGGCGGGTTAACGGTTTCGGCACATTGGGATTCATTGGGTGAAAACGGCGCTGGCAACCGCGTAATTGCGCGTGTGCGAAATGGAAATAAGGATCTTGTTGGTATATTTTTTGTCCCGGAGGACACAATACGGTTTTCCGTCAGGGTCGTTGAGGATCTTGATATCTTTCCACCCGAGGTTCTTGTTGTTCCCGATCGCCTTGTAAATGGCCTCCTTCGCGGCAAAACGGCCGGCAAAATGAGGCGCCGGGAATTTGTACTTCTGGGCGTACGCGATCTCTTCTTTATTAAAAACATGCGTGAGAAAACCATCTCCCCAGCGCTGGATCGCATTTTGTATCCTGTCGATCTCAATAATGTCCGTGCCGATACCTAAAACCATAAAATCCCCTATCCTTTTATTTTTCTGATCATTTCACGCACGGCTGTTTCCAATCCCGTAAAGACCGCCCGGGAGATGATCGAATGACCAATATTCAATTCCGCAATGCCCGGGATCTCCGCGATCGCCCGGACATTATCATATTTAAGTCCGTGTCCCGCGTTGACCGTCATCCCCAATGCGCGAGCAAACGCGGTCATTTGCTTGACCTTGTTGAATTCCCGCAAAACCTGTTGCCGCGTTGCGGCATTTGCGTAAGCTCCCGTGTGAAGCTCGATAGTGTCAACGCCAGCCTCTTTGGTCCGGACAATTTGCGACGCGACGGGGTCAACAAAAAGACTGACCTCAACCCCGGCCTTGCGCAACAGCGCGGACGCTCTTTTAATCCGCTGAAAATTCTTAATGACATCAAGGCCGCCTTCGGTAGTGATCTCCGCGCGCTTTTCCGGCACGATCGTCGCGACATCCGGACGGATCTGAGCAGCGATGGCAAGGATCCCTTCGGCCAACGACATCTCGAGATTTAACCGCGTGGTGACGACCTTCCGCAAGGCGCGGATATCTTTATCCTGAATATGGCGCCGGTCTTCGCGCAAGTGGACGACGATGCTGTGTGCGCCGGCTTTTTCACAACACCGCGCGGCCGCGACAGGGTCTGGATCTAATTCTCGTCTTGCCTGACGCAAGGTAGCAACATGGTCGATATTAACGCCGAGCTTGGGCATATCAACGCATCAACTCACGGTTGATATAGATCCAGGTGATGACCGCCAGCCCCAACGCGATCAATTTTAGCGACAAATTGTAGGTAAACCATTTTTTCATGCTTACGCCTTGTTGATCTCAGACAAAAAACTCTTTTTTTTCTTGGTCTCAGTGAACAACAGGTCCCTTAAAGTCGCGACCAAACGCTCTTGGCTGGCAACCGGAATAAACCGCCCGTCCGCAGCCACCGAGACCTCCGCGCTTTGCTCCGAGACCATCACCACAACAGCGTCGGTATGTTCGGTGATACCGATGGCTGCGCGGTGACGCGTTCCGATGATCTTGCTAAAACTGGGATTATCCGACAACGGGAACAAACATGAAGCCGCTATGATCCGGTTGCTGCGCAGGATAATCCCACCGTCATGTAATGGTGAAGGAACAAGAAAAATGCTCTGGATCAGTTCAGCCGATATCTTGGCGTCAATTTCCAAGCCACTTTCGATATACGCTTGCAACTTCGTTTCACGTTCAATGGCGATAAGACACCCCACCTTTTGCCGCGCCAACTTGTATGCCGCGGCGGCGACCTCTTCGATGATGGCAACGATCTCCGATTCTTCCAATGCAATATTAAACAAATGCTGCTGGCCCAATCGGGCAAGACCCTGACGGAGTTCCGGCTGAAAAATGATCAGAAGCGCGATAATGGAAATGGCAAAGAATTTTGTCAGAAGCCAGCTAAGGATATCCAGGCCGAGGATCTGGGCGCCGAGAAAAAGGATCAAAAGATAACTTATTCCGCGAAAAACCTGGAACGCGCGCGTCCCTTCAAAAAAAACAAGCACGTGATAAAAAAAGACCCACAGAATACTGATCTCCAAAGCCGGCTTGATAAAATCCCAGATCCAAAAAAATGACATCCTACCCCCCATTTAGAGCAGCATCAGCCACGATCGCAACTTCCCGTGTCGGCCCGATATCATGCGCGCGGATGATATGCGCCCCGTTTAAAATACTGGCGCACGCACCCGCGAGCGAACCATATAGCCGCTCTGAAACATCTTTTTGCAACAATTTCCCAATAAACGACTTGCGGGACACTCCAATAAGCAAAGGACGGCGCAACACCGTAAATTTACGCAAGTCATGAATGATCCGCAGATTATCTTCGGCGGTCTTCGCGAACCCGATTCCCGGATCCACAATAATTTTATCCGATTTGATGCCGATTTCCAAGCAATTTTCCAGGGATTTCTGCAACGAAGCGATGATTTCGGAAATGATATTTTTATAATGAATGTTTCGCTGCATGGTGCGTGGGGTCCCGCGCATATGCATGAGCACAAGCGCGGCGTTATATTGGCGGACCATCTTTAGAAAGTCTTTCTTCATCGTCGTTCCCATAATATTATTGACGATGCTCGCCCCCTCATCGAGGGCATGCTGGGCCACCAAAAGTTTATGGGTATCGATAGAAATGGGAATCTTGACTTTGCGCTTCAGGGCGCGAATAACGGGGATGACACGCCTGATCTCTTCCTGCGCGCAGATCTCTTTTGCTCCCGGGCGGCTCGATTCACCACCCACATCAATAATATCAGCCCCCTCGCGAACAAAGCGTTGCGCAAGTCGCAAGGCCCGTGCCGGCGCGCTCTGTGATCCGACAAAACATCCATCCCCGCTGAAAGAATCCGGCGTCATGTTCAAAATTCCCATGATATGCGTGCGGCTTCCTAAATGCAGGGCGTGCGGTCCTGCGGTAACAAGATAGGACTTTCGTGGGTGAGTGGAATACAACAAGAAACGTTACCGAACTCTTATATTCTGGATTTATACGGATTTCGTGTTTGTCGGAATGTCTTGCGCGACGGGTTCGGCCGTGTCAGAAGTGAGTTTTGTATCAGGCATGCCGAGCATCTGCCGCGCTTCATCGATATCCATGACTTCCTTTTCGATCAACCGGCGGGCCATTAATTCCAGTTTATCACGATGTTCTACCAGCAATTTCTTCCCGCGGTCATGGGCCTGCTGGACCAAGCGGCGGACCTCTTCATCGATCCTTTGCGCGGTCTGGTCGCTGTATTCCTTGTTCTCCAAAATGTCCCGGCCCAGAAAACGCATGTGGTCACGCTGCCCGTACGATAATGGCCCCAGCGCTTCGCTCATCCCGTAGACGCAAACCATGTGACGCGCGATCTGAGCGACCCTTTCCAGGTCATTAGAAACACCCGTGGAGGTGTCCCCGGCATTGATCTCTTCGGCGATCAGTCCGCCCAAAAGCACCGTCATTTGCCCCATAAGTTCCTTTTTATTCAAATAGTGTTTGTCTTCCGTCGGTGGGGTCAGCGTATAACCACCGGCCATGCCACGAGGGATAATGGAAACTTTCGTAAATGTGTCCACTTCTTCAATAAGAAGCGATAATAACGCGTGCCCAGCCTCGTGATACGCGGTCGTTTCCTTTTCCTTTTTGGAAATGGCGCGGCTTTTTTTCTCCGGCCCCATTGTCACGCGTTCCACGGCGGCAAGAAATTCGTCCATGCCCACGGCTTCTTTATTCTTGCGCGCCGCCAATAGGGCCGCTTCATTGCAGACATTCGCCAGGTCCGCGCCAGAAAAATAAACCGTTTGCTGGGCGATCTTTCTTAAATTGATATCCGTCGCCAATTTAATTCCCTTGCTATGAACTTTAAGGATGCCTTCCCGCCCGTTGATATCCGGCAACCCCACCACGACCTGCCGGTCAAAGCGCCCGGGGCGCATCAGCGCCGGGTCCAGCGTGTCCGGCCGGTTGGTGGCCGCGATCATGATCAACCCGCTTTGATTTGTGAAGCCGTCCATTTCCACCAGAAGCGCGTTGAGCGTTTGTTCCCGCTCGTCGTTCCCTCCGCCGATGCCGGCAAAGCGCAGCCGTCCCACAGCCTCGATCTCATCGATAAAAATAATGGCGCCTTTACCGGAACTCATCGACGCCTTGCGTCCATGCTCAAAGAGGTCCCGCACGCGTGAAGCCCCGACCCCGACGAACATTTCAACAAAATCCGACCCGCTCAATGAAAGAAAAGGGACATCAGCTTCCCCGGCGACCGCTTTGGCCAACAACGTTTTTCCCGTTCCCGGCGGGCCGATCAACAACACGCCTTTCGGGATCTTCCCCCCCAACCGCTCAAACTTTTTAGGGTCTTTCAAGAATTCAATGACCTCCTGAAGCTCTTCCTTCGCCTCATCAACGCCGGCAACGTCCTGAAATGTGATCGTGCCCTTCCCCTTGCTCATCTTGGCGCGGGACTTGCCAAATGACCAGATCTTGTTACCCATTTGCGCGCCGCGGTGCGAAAGGAACCAGATGAACGTGATGATCAGCAGGATCGGCATGAACGAAAAGAACATCTGGCTCCAGAAAATTTGCGGAACAACGACTTTAAAGTTCGGGACATTCTCGCGAATGATCTTTAACAATTCCTCGTCTTCGCGCGGGATGTTCAATACAAACTCGTTCCCGTCGGCAAATGTCCCGTGGAGCTTGTTTTCAGTGCCTTCGACAAGCTCCAGGCTCTGGACCTTACCGGTCTCTTGATTGGTCCGGAGGATATTATAAAATTCGCTGTAGGTCAATTCCTTCGGCGAGTGCAACGATGGCACCGGCTCGTTCTGGCTCATAAAAACCAGAAAAATGAACAACAACACCACCCAGAACAACCAATTTCCGTTGTTCGGCCGCGGGCGAGGCTTATTCGCGGAAGGGTTCTTTCGTGATTTGCGAAATTGCGGCTGACTTAAATCGGGACCACTTTGTCCGTCTGGTTTGGCCATTGAACCTCCATTAATGATGAACGCAGATGTGTTATTGTAACGAATTCACGACGGAAATCAAGTCTTTTGTTCGGGCAGATCGCCTGCCTGAAGGATATTCAGATAAGCCGTGCCGGCGATTAACCGGACACGTCCGGGAAGATGGACGATAACGCCGGACCTTTCTTGCGCGAGCGCACCTTCGATCGCGCGCATATGCGTCAGCGTCAGCCGATCCATATTGCCCTGCACGCGCTCCACTGCCAAACGGACCAGCATGCGCCTGATCGCTTCAGGCTGCCGCGTGAATGCCTTACGATCAAAACGTACGGCAGTACGCGTCATTGAGTTCTTTGTCAGCCGCTTAAAAACCTTCCCTGCCTCCGCCTCCAGATAATCATAATCCAAGCCAACGGTATCAGCCAGGTTCGCCAGGACCCCGCGGACCCCAGGATTATATTTTCTTTCCAGGAAGGGCAAAAGTTCTTTCCGGATCCGGTTGCGAAAAAACTGCGACTGCCGGTTGGTCGGGTCTTGACGGTAACGAATTTTATTGAATCTAAGATACGCCAGGATATCATTCTTCGTAACGCCCAGCAATGGGCGCACCAGACAGACCCCCTGGATCTTCCGGCGCGGCAACATGCCGCGGATTCCCTGTAATCCACTTCCGCGCATGATATGCATTAGAACAGTCTCAACAAGATCGTCTTGGGTATGGCCTAGCATCACGGCCCGGGCATTGACCTTTTTGGCCAAACGTTCAAAGAATTCCAACCGATGCGCGCGGCCGCGTTCTTCCTGCGCGGTCTTCGCGCCGGCGAATCGCCCCGGCATCAACGCGCAGGAAAAAGGCAACCCCAACGTTCCGGCAAGCCGACGGACAAAATCTTCATCCCGCTTGGCGCTTTTGCGCCAGTTATGATTGAAATGCGCCACGTGAAGGGTTAATCCCAATTGGTGACGCAGAATGAAAAGAATGTGCAGGAGAGCTACCGAATCAGGACCACCGGAAACACCCACAAGGACCGTGTCCCCACCTGATAACGCGCCCGAGGTTGCAATGGTCTTTTGGACATTCTGGAGGATTGTGTCCGCAAGTTTATTCATCCATTCCCTGGGTATAGGCACGCCCTTCGCGATACGCCTCACGCAGTTGCGTCGCGTATTTGAGATTGGGCGCCTGGATCTGCAGATCGGCAAGGCCCCGCTCCAGGATCCGCGCGTTCGCGAACACATCGCCATCGATCAAAAATACATACGCCAGGGTCTTGTATTCGTCATCTTTTTGCACCGCGTCGAACTCGAGGCGAACGTGTTTGTCTTTGAGTAATTCCCGCATGAATTCCAGCGCTTGCTCCTCCACTGGCACCTCCAGGTCCACCTTTTCCTGGATAACGAAGCCATGTTCATCCCGGGCGACTTTTTTCTTTCGCGCAACATTGCCAAAAGCGCGAACGCCGATCAATTTGACGGTCTCTCCGCTTTCCAGCCGGATCATGTTGGCGCGCAAAACTTCCTGTACGATGACATCATTATAGCTCCCCGTGTTCACACCTAATTCCAGCGAACCCATTTCTCCATAAGCAGTGGGGATATTCGGGCAGAGCACGATTACGGCGATCACAGCAAGGAATCTGAAATATAATGTACCAATCATTGGTTTCACAAGAAAGTCCCGGATAAATTCACTTGGTGTGATCGTGCCAAAGGTAGCGAGGGGCGGATTCGAACCGCCGACAGCGGAGGTATGAGCTCCGTGCTCTAACCAACTGAGCTACCTCGCCTCAAACTGGAATCGTTCTAACCCAAGAAAATGACCTGCAGGAGCCCCAGGACGATGAGGGCCGCCATGATATAAAAATCGTTGAAGTACAAAAAATCTTTCAGTTTTTCCGCGCTCGTATACGCGATCTGGTGGTCTTCGCGCGTGACGTGGCCGCTGTTGCGCAGGCTCATGACCTCGCTGCGCTTTAATCGCAAGAATTTATCGGCGATGCGATACGCGTGCAGTTTCTTTTCCTCAATAAGGTCCATAACCTTTTTCTCGGAAATACCCATGATCTGGGATGTTTCGCGTACAGATATGAATTGTGTCGTCGTCATCTTTTAAAAATCGGGGTTAAGAAATTTTTCCTAAAGATGCCCAATGGTCGATCTGCGAACGCTGGAACTTCCAGCTGTTTCCTTCGCGTTTTCCCGGAATTTTGCCCGAATTCGCCAACTCTTCGATCTCATGCATATCAATTTCCAGATAACGCGACACCTCGCTGATATCCAGCAGGTCTTCGGTCATCTGGCAATTTCCCTGGAAGACCGCGCCCTCCACGATATTTAATTTCGGCGCCGCGATATTACCACAAACGACCGCCGTCGGCATCAACACGAGCAATTTATGGGCGACAATGTCCCCCCGGACCCTGCCGGAAACGATCACATTGTCCCCGCGGACATTCGCCTCAAGTTCCGCACGCTCGCCCACCGTCAGCGTGCCGCAAAATTCCAGAGTCCCTTTGAAATGAGCGTTCATGTGCACGTCCACTGTTTCTTGGAACACGACATTGCCCTGCATGGCCGTGTTGATCTCGATCCTGCCCTGGTCGTTGAATCCCTTGACTGTCCTGCGCACTAACAACCCCATTTCCGCGCTCCTCCCCCTATCTACCCATTGTGATGGTGATCATGATTATCCTTTAATTTCTGAGCCAATTTCAGTTCGAACGACCGTAAAACGACAAGGACAAAGAAAACGATGGCGGAAACCGCTACCGCCGCCACATAATGCCCCGCTCCGACGGCAATGCCGACCCCGGAAACGATCCAAAGAACCGCCGCCGAAGTCAACCCCATGACGCGGGATTCCGCTTGAATAATAGTGCCCGCGCAAAGGAACCCGATCCCGGTCACAATACCGCTGATCATGCGCGTCGGATCAAAAATGGCAATGGCTCTATATGTATCAAAAATATAAATGGAAGTCAATACGATCAACGTTGATCCCAATCCCACCAGAATGTGGGTACGCAACCCCGCTCCTTTCTGACGAAATTCCCGCTCGATCCCGATCATCCCGCTGAGGATAACCGAAAGGACGATCCGCAGCAATGTTTCCCAATCATTAAGCATGATATTCCCTCCTTTTGCAAAGAGCCTGCTAATTCAACGAATGAAACCCTAGGCCCGCGATCATCGCGGCATTGTCCATGCATAGCGCCATGGCCGGAAAATAAACCTTAACATCCTGTTTCGCGGCTTCTATTCCTAAATGCTGCCGCAGGGCTGAATTGGCCGCGACCCCGCCGCCGACTAAAAGCGTTCGAACTTTTAACTTTCGACATGCCGCAAGCGATTTGATCACCAATATCCCCACAACGCTTTCCTGGAATGCACGCGCCACTTCAGCGACCGGATAATGATCCTTATTCCCGTTCTTTTGACGGTGATATAAAACAGCTGTTTTAACACCGCTAAAACTAAAATCCAAAGTCCCTTCCAACGCGGCATATTTAAACGACAGGTCCGTTCCGGGCACGCTTTTAGCCAAGCGGTCGATGACCGGCCCGCCCGGGTATCCCAAGCCCAGCACCCGCGCCACCTTGTCAAAGGCTTCCCCGGCGGCGTCGTCACGGGTTTTACCGATACGCTTCAAACGCCGGATGTCGCGCACGCTGTAAAGGTCCGTGTGGCCGCCGGAGACGACCAGCCCGACCGCCGGCAACCGCGGCTGGTCATCGGCGAGAAAATTAGCGTACACATGAGCCTCGATATGATCAACCTCAACCAAAGGCTTGTCTAACGCGGCGCTCAACGCTCGCGCAAAAGATATCCCGACGAGAAGCGATCCGATCAATCCCGGCTTTTTGGTGACTGCGACGGCGTCAATGTCATCTAACGAAACCCCGGCCCGCGCCAAGGCATCATCCACGACCGGCTGAATAAATTCAAGTTGCCTTCGGGAAGCGATCTCAGGAATGACACCGCCATGACGCTGGTGCTCCTTGAGGCTCGAAACGACCACGCTGGAAAGAACTTTCCTCCCATCACGGACAACGGCCGCGGCAGTTTCATCACACGAAGTCTCAATGCCAAGGATATTCATATCTTTAAATTATTTCACCGGCTCAACTTCCATGGGCGGTACCACATCCGTTCCAGTATCGACCGGGGCCCCTTCGTCGACAACCACGGCACCGGAGGCAAAGCTCGCATAGACCTTGATCCCTTTAAGAACACTGATCGCGCCCTGCACTTGAATGTCATTAAGCAATCGTTCCCGTATCTCCGCCGCCTTGCTCTCCTGTTTTAGTTTTTCCTGGTCGGGCGCGTTCTGCATCTGGACGCCCTCAAAGACCTCCGCGACTTTTTTCTCTTTGTCGTCCTTACCCTCTTCCGCCGGCGGTTGCGGCTCGATGACAATATCCGGTTCGATACCGATGCCATGGATAGAACGACCCGACGGAGTAAAATACTTGCTGGTCGTCAGGCGCAATCCGGAACCATCCGGCAGCGGGATAACCGACTGAACCGACCCCTTTCCGAAAGATTTTGTCCCGAGGATGATCGCGCGTTTGTTGTCCTGTAAAGCGCCGGCCAGGATCTCGCTGCCCGACGCGCTTCCTTCATTGACCAGGACGACCATTGGCCATTCGACAAGATGGGTCTTGTTGGTCGAACGCGTGATGGTGTTCTGCGAAAGACGCCGTCCTCTCGTCGAAACGATCGTTTTTCCTTGCGCCAAGAATTCCTCAGTGATGTCGATCGCCACGTTCAACAACCCGCCGGGGTTATTGCGCAGGTCCAGGATAAGACTGTCAGCCCCTTGCTGCGTCAGTTCATCCATGGCCTTGCGAAAAGCCGCTGCTGAATCCTCCCGAAATTCCGCCAGACGCACATACCCGATATGGTCCTGCAAGATCTGCGTGTTCTTCACATCCTGGATCTGAATGATCTCGCGGATGATCGTAAAATCAATGAGTTTTGCTTCGCCTTCGCGTAAAATGGTTATCTTGATCTCTGTCCCGGGCTTGCCGCGCAGCTTTTTCACGGCGTCATCAAGCGTCAGGTCACGGGTCAGCTCATCCTCGATCTTGACGATATGATCACCCGCTTTGATACCGGCGCGCCAGGCAGGGGTATCTTCGAGCGGTGTAATGATCGTCAAAAGCCCGTCGCGGATCGAGATCTCGATACCGAGCCCGCCGAACTTTCCCTGGGTCTCGGTCTTTAATTCCTTATATTCATCCGGGTCAAGGAACTGGCTGTGCGGATCAAGTGAGCTCAACATCCCGCGCAGTGATCCATAAATAATTTCCTTGGGTGTCTTTTCCTCGACATAGTCGGCCTGGATGGTCGTCAGAGCGTAGCTGTAGAGCTCGATCTGCTCGTACAGATCGTCCTTGGCCTTTCGGTCGATCTGGCAAATGGCCACAGTGGTCAGCGATAAGAACGCCACAGTACCGATAACAATAAAAAAGAATCGTTTAGCCATTTAAATCCTCCTTAAGCGTTACTTTTGCCTGACAATTTACGTTGTATGATCTCACCTATCATTTTAGGATTAGCTTTCCCCTGGCTCTTGCGCATGGCCTGCCCGACTAAAAACCCGATAGCACTCGCCTTGCCCTCGTGGATCTGAGCCACAACACTTTGGTTCTCGCGGATCAGCTCATCGACAATCTCCTCAAGCGCCGCGCTGTCGGAAACCTGCGCCAGGCCCGCGTCTCGAATGACGGAGGCCACGTCCTTGCCCGTGTCTAAAACCTGTTTTAACGTTTCCTTGGCCGTCAGATTGCTCAGCTCACTTTGGTCGACCTTGCGCATAATGGCGACTAAGTCTTCCGGCTTGAACTTGATGTCCTTAAAATCTATTTTACGCGCGTTAAGTTCCTGGAGCAAGGGGCCGTTGAGCCAATTACAAATCTTTTTCGTGTCCGCGTAAAATTTGGTACACGCCTCGAAAAAATGCGCGATGTACTGGTCGGAGACGATAATGCGCGCGTCATATTCGGAAAGTCCATGCTCGCCTGTGAAGCGCTCGAACTTTTGCCGGGGCAGCTCCGGGATCGACTGGCGGACTTCCGCGATAAGCGCTTCTTCGATATCGAAGGGAACCAGGTCCGGTTCCGGAAAATAACGGTAATCGTGCGCCTCTTCCTTGCTGCGCATTACGACCGTCACACCTTTAGCTTCGTCCCACAAACGCGTTTCCTGAATGATCCGCCCGCCCGAATCCACCACTTCGCGCTGACGTTTTTCTTCGTATTCCAGCGCGGTACGCACCGCCTTAAACGAATTCATGTTCTTTAATTCCGTCTTGGTCCCGAAGGTCTTTTCCCCCACCGGACGGATGGAAACGTTGGCGTCGCAGCGCAAACTTCCCTTTTCCATGTCGCAATCCGAAACGTGCAAATATTCCAGCGTCAATTTCAGCGCTTGCAAATAATCGTACGCCTCCTGGGGCGAGCGCAGGTCGGGGTCGGAGACGATCTCCATCAATGGTGTCCCCGTGCGGTTATAATCGACCAGACTGCTGTTGGCCCGATCATCGTGGACCAGCTTGCCCGCGTCCTCTTCCAGATGCGCGCGTTTAATATTCACTTTCTTCTCCGTATCGCCCGTGACGATAAAAAGATGCCCGTCATACGCGACTGGCTTGTCGAATTGCGAGATCTGATATCCTTTCGGGAGATCCGGGTAATAATAATTTTTCCGGTCGAACTTGATGACAGGATTGATCTGACAATCCAAGGCGATGGCGATCTTTAAGGCATACTCCAACGCCATCTTGTTTAAAACCGGTAGTGTCCCCGGCAAACCGAGACAGACCGGACACGTTTGCGTGTTCGGTTCGCGGCCGAAGACATTGGCACAGCCACAGAAGATCTTGGTGCGCGTGTCCAACTGCAAATGCACTTCAAGGCCGATGACGGTTTCATACCTGCCTGCCAGACAGGCAGGTTTTTGTTCAATAGTCTGGCTCATAATGGCGCCCGCTCTTTGTGCCACGGGGTGTTCTGTTCAAAAGTGTAGGCGACACGAAACAGCATCGCTTCGTCAAAAGGTTTAGCCAGGATCTGCAATCCGATGGGCAACTTGTCTTTGGAAAACCCGCAGGGGATCGAGATCGCCGGAATGCCGCTTAAATTCGCCGAGATCGTGTAAACGTCAGATAAATACATACTCAAAGGATCATCTGCCTTCTCCCCGATCTTAAACGCGGTCGTCGGCGCAGTCGGGGTGATGATCGCGTCCAATTTCTGGAACGCTTTGTCAAAATCCTGCTTGATAAGCGTCCGCACCTTCAATCCCTTTAAATAATAATCGTCATAATACCCTGAGGAAAGCGAATATGTGCCAAGCATGATCCTCCGCTTGGCCTCGCGGCCCAACCCGGCGTCGCGCGTTTCTTCATACATATCAACGAGCGAATTTTTGCGCGTATCGACCGGCTGGCGGCGCAAGCCGTACTGCACGCCGTCGTAGCGCGCCAGATTTGAGCTGGCCTCGGCCGTGGCCACGATATAATAAGTCGCGATCGCGTACTCGGTGTGCGGCAAAGAGATCTCATGGAACGTCGCCCCGCGCTGTTTGAGGACTGTGATCACCTCATCGATAGCACAGCGCACTTCGGGAGCGATCCCTTCCACAAAATATTCCTTAGGGATACCGATCCTCAATCCCTTAACGTCGTTGACCAAAGCTTTGGCGTAATCCGGCACCGGGATATTCGCGGAAGTGGAATCGCGTTCATCGTAACCGGCAATGATCTTTAAAAGCAGCGCGGAATCCTCCACGTCTTTGGTAATCGGCCCGATCTGGTCAAGACTTGACGCGAACGCGATCAGTCCGTAACGGGACACCCGGCCGTAAGTCGGTTTTAATCCCACGACACCGCAAAACGCCGCGGGCTGGCGGATCGACCCACCGGTGTCCGAGCCCAGCGCCCAGATCGCTTCATGACTGGCCACGGCCGCGGCCGAACCGCCGCTGGAGCCGCCGGGCACACAGTCTTTGTTCCAGGGATTGCGCGTGGGGCCGTAACAGGAATTCTCGGTGGAAGAACCGAACGCGAATTCGTCCATATTTGTGCTGCCGATCAAATACGCCCCGGACTCCTTTAATTTCTGGATGACCGTGGCGTCATACGGCGGCTTGAACCCTTCTAAAATTTTCGAACAGCACGTGACCGGTTCACCGGTGACACAAATATTATCTTTGATCCCGATGGGAATGGGCATGGCGGCATCGCTGGCAGGTTCCGAAGCGGCGTTTGACTTTAACCGCACGTAGGCCTTGACCTGTTTATCACTTTGTCCGATGTGCTCGAGCACCGCGTCGCGGATCGCCTGCGGGGTGGTCTTCTTTGCTTTCAAAAGGTCAAGAAGCTCATGCGCTGTCAATTCATTCAATTTCATTGGATAACCTTGGGCACTTTAAAGAATCCGTTATGCGACGCGACCGCCACCTTCATCACCTCATCCTGGGTGAGCGATTGTCTGACCTCATCTTCCCGGTAAACGTTCGCCAGGGGCAGGACATGGCTGGTCGGCTCCACCGCGCGCACGTCAAGTTTTTCCAGCTTGTGAACATAGTCCAAAATATTCTCGAGGTCTTTGGTGAGGCGTTCGACTTCATCACCCTGCAGGTGAATGCGGGAAAGGCTCGCGATATACTGGACGTCGTCTTTAGTAATATTCTTCTTGGGATTACTCATATTAGTCTGAAAATATTAACACCAAATGCAATGCCTGACAAGTACCCCGACAAATTGTTTTTGCATGTTGATTTCCTTAGTTCAGAATAATCAACATACAAAAACGGAACTGTCGGGGTACAAGCATATAAACGTTTTATTTCGCCTACTGCAATTTCGCTTTAACGGATGGGGGAATCGCCTGAGGTTTAAAGTCTTTGGTGAGACCCACCAGCTCCACCTGTGCCTCCACCAGCAAACGGCCGCTGGCCTTGTCATGGATCGTTTGTTCGAAAATAAACCGCGCCGCCGTGATCTCCTTGATCCGCGCCTCGCACACGACCGTGTCCCCATAGCGCGCCGGACTCTTGTAGGTCAGGGAACATTTACGTACCGCGTAGAAAAAACCCTCCCGATGCAGCTGCGTGACGCTTAAACCCTTTTTTTCCAGAAATTCCGTGCGGGACTCTTCCAGATATTTCAGATAGTTACCATAATAAACGACGCCGCCCGCGTCCGTGTCGTGATAATAGATCCTCTTTTCCATTGGATTTCCTTCGTATCCCCTTTAAAGTCTTATAGTTTTAACATTCCGATGTCGCCGTGTCAATGGTTCCTTACAAACGCCCTGCCTATTGGAGGGATTATTTTTTGGGATTAATTCTTGCGCAAGAAAAAGTCCTGTGTTAGATTATCCATAAGCCACGGGGATTAAACGTAACCAGCAGATGGAGTCCCATAGATGGGTTCCGAAGCTTCAGAGCAAAACCCGAATCCCCTTTCTGATCAACGGTATTTCCCGCGTTGGAGCGTCAACAATCGTGTCATCTACCGCGCTGAAACCACACCAGATCATCAATTACGCCACGGGCAAACCAGAGATATAAGTTGTGCCGGCGCTTGCCTTTATCTCAAAGAATTCCTGTCCCCGCAACAAAAAATCATTCTCAATATCCATCTCTCGCCTAAAATCACGCTCGACCTGCGCGCCACGGTTGCGTGGCAAAAAACGGACGATGCGGCCTATTTGACGGGGGTCACTTTTTACGAAACAAGCGACGAAACCCAGCAGCAGATCCTGGAACACGCCTTCGAATTCGACCGCCCCAAAGTCCTCGAACATTGGTATAAGGGCTGGGACGGCGGCGCAACCTAATCCTGATTCGCCAGCCGCACGTAATCTTCTAAACTTAAATCCTCCGCCCGTAACATCGGATCAATTTTCAAATCCCGTAAAAGTTTCTCCCCTGCTTCCTTGCCATAGACCACGGCCAAAGAATTGCGAATAGTCTTGCGACGCTGACTGAAACACGTACGGATCAGTTTGAAAAGAAATTCCTCATCTCGGGCCGCAAGTGCCGGCGCGGATCTCATCTGCAGCGCCAAAAAACAGGAATCGACCTTTGGCGCGGGCTTAAATGCCGACGGCGGGATCTTGAACAACTTCTTTGCAATGGCATAATATTGGACAAAGCACGACAGCGAGCCATAATCTTTGCTCCCCGGCTTGGCCACGATCCGGTTACCGTATTCGAGCTGCACGGTCATGTAAAAGACGGGGAACTTGTGACGGAATTTCAAAACTTTTTCGATAATGGGGGTCGCGATATTATATGGCAAGTTTCCAACGACTTTGAGCGGCGCGGGCAGTTGTTCGAAAGGATATTTGAGCACGTCGGCGTGTTCGATGGTGACGTTCGTTGCGGCAAACTCTTGTTCTAGCTGCGCGGCCAGATAATTGTCTTTTTCAACGGCGAACACTTTTCGTACCCCTTGCGCCAAGGGCCGCGTCAAAACGCCTTTGCCCGGCCCGATCTCCAACACAACATCTTCCGGGTCAAGTTCACAGGCGGCAATGATCTTCTCCTGGTAATGTGGATTAACAAGAAAATTCTGCCCAAGGGATCTCTTGGGCAGAAAAGTTGACAGGTCGTTGAGCATCGTCGTTAAATAAGTCGTGCGGCCAGTTTAATGGCCTCAGTCATGGATGAAGCGTCGGCTTTATTTTTACCCGCAATATCGAAAGCGGTGCCGTGCGCGGGTGAGGTGCGCACAAACGGCAAGCCAATGGTGAGATTCACTAATTTCCGAAAATACAAGGTTTTGACCGGAATCAGGCCTTGATCGTGGTACATGGCCACAAGAGCCTCAAAGCGTTTGGAATTTGCGGGATAAAAGATCGTGTCCGCCGGGAAAGGCCCTTCGACCTTGATCCCTGCGGCGCGCGCACGTTTGATGGCCGGGATGATGTAGCGGATCTCTTCTTTGCCCAGCGTGCCTCCTTCGCCGGCGTGGGGATTCAATCCACAGACACCAATGAGCGGCTTTTTAATGTGGAAATAGTTTTTCAGCGCGGCATCGGTGGAGCGGATCGCCCGGAAAACAACCTCGGCGTTAATCTCGCCATTCACCTGGCTGAGCGGAATATGGCGTGTGGCCAGCAACACGCGCAGTGACTTCGCGACGAACATCATCCCCACATCCCGGCGCGCGCCGACGGCGTCAGCCAAAAATTCCGTGTGGCCATGGAACGTTGGGATAGTTTTTCCGATCTCCTCTTTGCACACCGGAGCGGTGACCAATGCGGATAATTGTTTGCGTTTGACCAGGTTGATCGCCGTTTGTAGATACGCTAACGAGGCTTTCCCGGTTAAGCGGCTGGGTTGTCCGGACTTAAAATCTCCCGCGCCAAGGCAGCCGACGTCAATGAAGGTGCAATTTTTGTAACGGACGGGGAAGTATTTATGGAAGAGACACTCATCGCCGATCACGGTAAAGCGCGCAGCGCTCCGCAGTGTTTGATTCGCCAACGCCTTGGCGGTCACCTCAGCACCGATGCCGGCGGGGTCGCCGAGTGTAATGCCGATCGACTTATTGCTTGATCTCGACATAAGCCTTTTTATGCAGCTTGCCCAGCCACTGCTCAAAACGTTCCTGGAATTTCTTGCGGTAGAGCAGATTGTAAACCTGGTCCTTGACCTCTTTAAGTTCAGCCACCTGGGCGGGCGTCTCACCCTTGAGCTTGAAGATGAATATCCCCTTGTCCGTCTCGACCGGGTCGGAAACCTGGCCCTGCATCAGACTGAAAACGATCTTTTCGACATCCGGCAAGAGTTGGCCTTCCTCAACGATCCCGATCGAGGAAGAATCAGAATATTGTTTGGCCACTTCCGCGAAATCTTTGCCCTCCTTTATCAATGCCATGGCTTCTTTCGCGCGCGCCCGGGCTGTTTCCTTATCACCGATAAAAGTGATGTAGATCGAATCTAAATTCACCCGCCGGCTTTTTTGAAAACTGTCTTTATTCTGCGCATAGTATTCCGTGACCTCCTGCGGGTTGACGAACACCTTGGACTTGACCTCGTGATCGATCACAAACTTGATCTTGAGCTGGTCCAGGATCTTGTCGCGCAGGTCCGTGACGTTCGCGCCGTTCTTGACCAGGGCGTCCAGGAACACCTGCTCCGACGCGTACTTGGCCTTGATCTCCTCAACCCGTTGGTCAACGAGCTTATCACGCACTTCAATGCCAATTTCATTGGCGCGGCTTAAGATCAACTTGTCTTCGATGAGCTGTTTGAGGCCGTTGTTCTGCAACTCCTCCATCATTTCTTTGACCTGGTCTTCCGGCACGCCCTGGGCGGCCATACTGGCATAGGTCCGGCGGATATAATCCTGAAGGTCTTTGTAAGTGATCACCTCATCATTGACGACCGCAATAATGCCATCCTCAACGCTGTGAACAATGCCCGGCATGCCAACGACCAGGACCGTCACCGCAGTTGTCATAGATAAAAATTTAATTAAACGTTCCATGAGATGTCCCCGCCATTTCTTTTTTAAGGTGTTCAACGGATTCTTTCAGGAGGCGGCAGTACAGATCGAAGCCGATCGTGGCGATGTAGCCGTGCTGTTCCTGACCTAAAATGTTTCCCGCGCCGCGGATCTGCAGGTCCTCAAATGCGATCTGAAAACCCGCTCCGAGGCCGCTGTGCTTCTCGATGGCCTCGATACGCGACTTGGCTACACTGGAAAGCTGTTTACGAGGCGGAATGATAAAATACGCGTACGCCTTGTGCGTAAAGCGCCCCACCCGTCCGCGCAACTGGTGCAAGTCCGATAAGCCAAAACGATCCGCGCGGTTGACGATGAGCGTATTGGCATTGGGCACGTCGATGCCGGATTCGATGATCGTGGTGCACACCAGGACATCGACGGTGCCTTTAAGGAATTTAAGCATCACGTCTTCGAGTTCGTGCGCTGACATCTGCCCGTGCGCGATTGTTACGCGCGCCTGCGGCACCAGCCGCGTTATTATTCTGGCGATCCGGTCGATATCTTCAACCCGGTTATGCAAAAAGAACACCTGGCCTTTTCTTTTTAATTCCCGGTCGATGGCCGTTCGGATCAAGTCCTCGTCGAACTCAACGATCTCGGTCTTGACCGCAATACGGCTCTGCGGTGGTGTGGCAATGACCGACATGTCCCGCACTCCGGTCAACGCCATATAAAGTGTGCGCGGGATCGGGGTGGCGGTGAGCATCAAAACATCCGCCAAAAGACGAAATTGTTTCAAACGCTCTTTGGCGCGCACGCCGAAACGCTGTTCTTCGTCGATGATGATCAGCCCGATGTCCTTGAACGCGATGTCCTTGGACAGCAACCGATGCGTCCCAATAACGATATCGACGCCACCTTCCCGCAATTCTTTGAGGGTCTGCGTTTGTTCCCTCCGGGTGCGAAAGCGGCTTAACATGGCCACCTTCACCGGAAAATCTTCCAAACGGTTGCTGAAATTGTAATAATGCTGCTCGGCCAAAATGGTCGTTGGAACAAGCACGACCACCTGCTTGTTGTCCATGACCGCTTTAAACGCCGCCCGTAACGCCACTTCCGTTTTGCCATAGCCCACGTCCCCGCACAAGAGCCGGTCCATCGGCCTTACCGATTCCATATCTTTTTTGACCTCCATCGCGGCTTTGGCCTGGTCAGGCGTTTCTTCGAACGGAAATTTCTTTTCAAAATCTTTCTGCCAGTCCACGTCGCTCGAGAAGGAGAACCCTTTTAAAATAGCACGCACGGCCTGGGCATGCAAAAGTTCCGCGGCCAAACGCTGTAACCGCTTTTGAATTAAAGCACGAACCCGCTTCCACTCTTTACTCCCCAGCGAATACAACCGCGGTGGCTTTTTATGGAACCCCACGTACTTCTGCACCAGGTGCATGTCGTGGACCGGAACAAAGAGCTTGTCATCACCCTTATACTCGATGACCATGTGCTCTTTGCGGCCGCGGACGGCGTCCATCGGCTCAATGCCCAAATAGCGGCCAATGCCGTGGTTGTTATGGACGACATAATCACCCCTCTGAAGTTCGATAAAATTATTGAGCGGCACATCGGCGCTAAAGACGTTACGCGCCGAAGGTTTATTAGGGAGAATGATAACAATCTTGTGCTGCCAAATCGGTCTGCCGGTTTGGCTATTGATGGTGGCAATGGAACGGACGTGATCGTTTTCGAGGTCCACACGCAACGGCGCGTCGAAATCGACCGGATAGATATCTACGATACTGCCGCGCTGGCTGAACTCCCCTTGCTCGATAACCCGATTGACCCGGCGATACCGCAGGTCCGCTATGCTGCGGACCAGCTCATCCGGGGCCAGGGTTTTCTCCACAAAAAGTTCGACCAACTGCATGACATTTATTTCTTCAGTTTTGGTTGCAGCGCCAGAACGATGGGCGAAACGATAAAGACGGTCGAATACGTTCCCACCACAAACCCGATCATCAGGCACAGGGCAAAGGTATTAAGGACTTCCCCACCGTAAAAATACATCGCCACAACGACCAGGGCGGTGGCGAAGGTCGTTAAAATGGTGCGGCTTAACGTCTGATTGATGCTGATGTTAATGATCTCTTTTAAGCTCAGGCGTCCAAGTTTGAGCATGTTCTCGCGCACGCGGTCGTAAATGACGATGGTGTCGTTGATCGAATAACCGGCGATCGTCAAAAGCGCGGTGACGACCAGAAGATCCAATTGCCGGCCCAGCATGACCAGGATCCCCATGGTGACAAAGACGTCGTGCAAAATGGCCACGACCCCGCCGGTGGCAAAATCAAAGTGCTTGAACCGGAACCCTACATAAACGAGAATACCACCCAGCGCGAAGACAATGGCCAGTATGGCGGCCTTGCGCAAGGCCTTGCCCACGACCGGTCCGACGTTCTCAATGCGCAGGACCTCGAATTGATTATCGGGAAATAGATTCTTAAACTCGCCGGAAACTTTTTCGTACGTGTCCGCGGAACTACGGATCATCACGACCTCCGGTGCCTGGTCAAACTGTTGGATGATCGCGTCCACCCCGGCGTTACGTAAGCCTTCCCGCAAACGGTCGACCTCCACGGGCCGGCTGAATTTATATTCCTGGATCTGCCCGCCAACAAAATCGATGCCGTAAGCGGCATCCTTTTTCTGGGCCATGGTCATGACCGTGACGATGATCAATCCGATCGAAAGCACGAAAGCGAAGGTCCGCTTGGGAATGGTCAAAAAATCGATCTTCGAATTCGACCAAAGGCTGAGCATAGGAAGGTTTTTCATCAATCCCAAATTAAGAAAAATATTAAACAACGTGCGACTGACAAAAAGCGCCGTGAACAAACTCGTCAAAAGACCGATCGTCAACGTGACCGCGAAGCCCTTGATCGGGCCGGAGCCGAACTGAAAAAGCATGAACGCGGCGATCAGGGTGGTGGCGTTGGAGTCGATGATCGCCGAAAGCGCTCGGCTGAACCCGCTGCTGATGGCCGCCGCGATGGTTCGGCCGTTCTTGATCTCCTCACGGATCCTTTCGTTGATAAGAACGTTAGCATCGACCGCCATGCCCAGCGTCAAAACGATACCGGCAATGCCCGGCAAGGTCAGTGTCAGCTGGCTGTCGGGCAACATGACATTCAGGAACCCCATGGTGCCGAAGATCAAAAGCAGGTTGATCAGCAAAGCGATGTCCGCGATAAATCCCGCCTTCAAATAATAAAGGACCATGAACAGGAATACCAGGGAAGCGCCGATCCTCGTGGCATTAATGCCGGCCTCGATGGAATCCCGGCCCAATAGCGGTCCGATGGTCCGTTCTTCTTCCACGTGCATCGGAGCCGGAAGCGCGCCGGAACGCAGCGCCAAAGACAACAATGATGCTTCATCCAGCGTAAACTGGCCAGAGATCTGGGCACTTCCGCCAAGGATCGCTTCCTTGATATTCGGGGCTGAAAGGACTTCTCCGTCGAGCAGGATCGCGAGTCTTCGGCCCACATTACTTCTGGTCAAATTGGCGAATTCCGCGGCCCCCTGGTTATCCAGCGTAAGGGAAATGTATGGCTGGCCAAACCCTTGCGTGTCAAAATCCACCCGTGCGTCACTGATCCGCTCGCCGCTTAAAGCGACCTGGTCTTCAAGAAGCACCGGTTCGCGTTCCTTCTCTTTAACATATTTCAAAACAAATCCCTGGGGAACATTTCCTTCCAGCGCCGATTTCAAACGGCTGGGGTCGTCATCGACCAGGCGGAATTCCAGCTGAGCGACTTTGCCGACCATAGCGAGCGCCGAGTCACGATCCGTCACCCCGGGCAGCTGGACCAATATCTCGGTTTCCCCTTGACGCTGGATGACCGTTTCAGCCACACCCATACCGTCGATGCGATTACGTAAAATTTCAATAGCGCGCAAGACCGCGTCCTGACGGGCGTTCTCGGGTAACTTCTCTGTTTCTACCTTTAAGACCAGGTGCATGCCGCCTTTAAGATCCAGCCCTAGGTTAAGGTGCTTTTCGACCGGAAAGGTAAAATAAACAGCGGCGGCAATGACGCCGAGAATGATCAATACTCTATTACGAAGGCTTTTGTTCATCGTGTCTCCCTATCTCTTCGTTTAACTCTTACTGGTGATGACTCTGCTGATGGATTCTTTGTCGAACTCGATCTTCACGTTATCATCGACGCGCACGACCACGGTCTTGTCCTTGACCAGCACAATGGTCCCGTGGATGCCACCGGCGGTGACTACTTCGTCGTTCTTCTTGACATTTTTGACCATATCCGCCAGCTCTTTCTGCTTGTCCTTTTGCGGCTTGATGATCAAAAACCAAAAGACCAGAAAAATCAGAACGTACGGGATGATCGGAAATGAAACGAACGGATTAACGGCTCCTTCAGCGGGCATTGTTTATTCCTTTCAGCACTGGTATCTCGTCGTTCGTATTTCGTATCTCGTGGATAACCTAACGAGATACGAGATACAAAATACGAGATACGAACAACTATCTTATATTTTATCGACGAGCGAACGGACGGTGTCGGTCATCTGGGCGCCCTTTTTGACCCACTGTTCAAGCTTTTCCTTATTGATCGCAACGACCGCCGGTTTCTTGGACGGGTCGTAATGGCCAAGAATGTCCAAGCTTCTTGCATGGCGGGACTTGTTGCGGCCGATAACGACCACACGCCAGTTGTAATGCTTGTTCGCGGACTTCCCTACTTTTTGTAACCTGATGCGTACTTCCATGTTCTTCTCCTTCAATGAGCCCCCCTGATTTATTTCAGTGGGCGAATTGAATCCTGAGCCTTCTTTTTAGGCGAAGGATTTCATCTGTTTTTTCAGCATTGGGCCGCCAGTTCGATGGCCCTGAGCTGCGCTTTTGCTTTATTGACTGTTTCCTGATATTCCTTTTCCGGGACTGAATCGGCCACGATGCCGGCCCCGGCCTGAACATAAGCTTTCTTTCCCTTCACCACGATCGTCCGGATGGTGATACAGGTGTCCAAGTTCCCCGAGAAACTAAAATACCCGATACATCCCGCGTACGGACCGCGGTCAACCCTTTCCAATTCATCGATGATCTCCATCGCCCGGATCTTCGGGGCGCCGGAAACCGTCCCCGCCGGGAACGCGGCCTGCAGCACATCCAAGCCGTCCTTATCATTCCGGAGTTTTCCTCGCACATTGGACACGATGTGCATGACGTGCGAATATTTTTCGATGTTCATGAATTCCGAAATTTGCACCGTGCCCTGCGCGCACACGCGACCTAGGTCGTTGCGGCCCAAGTCGACAAGCATGATGTGCTCGGCCTTCTCTTTAGGGTCGGCCAAAAGGTCTTGGGCGAACGCCGCGTCCTGGGCGTCGTCTTTGCCCCGAGGACGCGTGCCGGCGATCGGCCGCGTTTCCACTACACCTTCTTCGCAACGGATCAGCAACTCCGGTGAAGACCCTACGATGCAGACATCCTTGAAATTCAGGTAATACATGTACGGCGACGGATTCAAAGAACGCAGCTTTCTATATATATTAAACGGTTCTGTGGTCAAGTCAACCGCAAATCTCTGAGAAAGCACCACCTGAATAATGTCCCCGGCCTGGATATGTTCCTTGGCTTTTTCCACGATTTTTTCGAATTGGGCCGCGGTAAAATTCGATTTGACCTTCAACGCCGCCGGCTTCTTCCCCTTGGCCGGATTGGCGTTGACGACCAAAGGTTTATTCAGCTCACGCACCAGGGCGTCAATGCGGGCAACGGATTTTTTATATTCCTGCAGTTTCTTCTGTGTTGAACTTTTGGGGTCGACATGCGCGCAACTGATCACCTTCATCTTGTGGTTAATGTGATCAAAAATGATCAGGTCTTTGGCCAAAACGAGGTAAGTATCGGGCAGCTTCAGATCATCTTTGGTCGTGTGGGGAAGTTTTTCGAAAAAACGGACAATGTCGTAGCCCAGATATCCCACCAGCCCGCCGCAAAAACGCGGCAGTCCGGGCAACGCCACAAATTTATATTGCTTGAGAATATCACGGATGAAGCAAAGTGGCGTATCCTTAACCTTTGCTGTCTTGACGGAGCCCTGACGGCTGATCTTAACCGCGCCGCCTTTGGATTGGATAATGAGCTCCGGGTCCCTTGCTAAAAACGAAAATCGCGCGACCTTTTCTTCCCCCTCGACGGATTCGAGTAGAAATGAATATTTGCTCTTGCCCGCGATCTTGAAGTACGCGGAGACCGGCGTTTCGAGGTCTCCGGTTATTTCCCGGTACACGGGGATCAGGTTGCCCTGTTTGGTCAAATTCAAAAAATCTTTTTCTGAAGGATAGTACATGTTCGCTATTTGATCTTCCGGTAAAAACAGCTTTTCTTGAAAGTGTGGCACGCCGCGCCGACCTGGCGCACCTTGATCAACAGCGTGTCGCAATCGCAATCGTAGGCCACGGATTTCACGTACTGAAAATGCCCCGAGGTCATCCCCTTGACCCAATATTCCTTGCGCGAGCGCGACCAGAAACAAGTCTTGCCGATCTTCAAGGTCTGACGCAGCGAATCGATATTCATGTACGCCATCATCAATACCTCTTTGGATCTATAATCCTGCACAATGGCCGGGATCAGGCCGTCGGCGTTAAAGGTCAGTTTGTTCAAGTTTTTGGGAGTGATCTGGATCGTTTCAATGGATCTGTCTTTGCTCACAACCTTACCTCGACTTTCTTTTTTTTTAGATAACTTTTCACTTCACCGACGGAAAATTCCCGGTAATGAAAGACCGATGCCGCCAGGGCCGCGTCCGCGCCGGTTTTCTTAAAGACGGTGTAAAAATCCTCCAACTTTCCCGCGCCGCCGGAGGCGATGACGGGAATATGCACCGCTTTGGCGACCGCGGAAGTCAGCGGAAGGTCATACCCGTTCTTGGTCCCGTCCGCGTCCATGCTGGTCAACAAAATCTCGCCCGCGCCAAGCTTCTCGACCTCTTTGACCCAGGCGATCGCGTCCTTACCGGTTGCCGTGCGCCCGCCATGTGTATACACTTCCCATTTTCTCCCTCCCCTCGGGGAGCCTCTGGCCGCAGGGGAGCCTACTCGGCCATTTACTTTTTTGGCATCGACCGCAACCACGATGCACTGACTGCCGAACTGCTCGGCCGCGCGCCGGACCAGATCCGGGTTCTCCATCGCGGCGGTATTGATGGAAACTTTATCCGCGCCGGCGTTCAATAATGCCCGGATATCTTCTACCGAATTGATCCCGCCGCCAACGGTCAACGGCATAAAAACCTGTTCCGCGGTCTGTCGCACCACATCAAGCATGATGGAGCGTTTCTCATGGCTGGCCGTGATATCCAAAAAAACGATCTCATCCGCGCCCTGCTCGTCATAGATCTTGGCAACGGCAACGGGGTCCCCGGCGTCGCGCAAATTAATAAAATTGGTCCCCTTGACCACACGCCCCGCTTTGACATCGAGACAGGGAATTATTCTTTTCGTGAGCATACGTGGATCGCCTCTTCCAGATTCACCCGGCCTTCGTAGATCGCCTTGCCGACGATCGCGCCCAAAAGCCCTTCAGGCTCCAGTTCCATCAGCTTTCGCAGATCTTCAACACTCGCCACGCCACCTGAAGCGATGATGGGGATCCTCGTCATGCTTAATAACCCCCGTAATCCCAGAATATCAGGCCCGGTCATCATGCCGTCGCGCGCGATATCCGTGTAGATCAGGCACGCGAGGTTCAAACCCTCTAAACTTTTCACAAAATCCACGGCCTTGACTTCCGAACTTTCCGTCCACCCGCGCTGGGCGACATACCCGCGGTTGCAATCCAGGCTGATGGCGATCTTTTTCTTCCAGAGCTTGAGCATCTGCAGTAAAAATTCGCGGTCGCTGATGACCCGCGTCCCTAAGATCACGCGCGCCACGCCACCATCGATGAGCCGCTGGATGTCTTCGCCGCTGCGGACGCCGCCGCCGACCTGGACCGGGATCTTGACCCCTTTGGCAATGGCGATGATCGCATCGCGGTTGTGCATCTCACCGGTCTTGGCACCGTCGAGGTCGACCACGTGCAGCCACTTCGCGCCCTGCTGCTGCCACTTTTGCGCGACGACCAAGGGATCTCCGGAATATTCGGTGACTTCGTCGAACTTTCCCTGAAAAAGACGCACGACCTTGCCGTTTTTGATGTCAATGGCCGGAAAGATGATCATTGAGCCCTCGTAAAAGTTTCTGCGAAAATCCACCGAAGCGCCATGGATTTTTGCTTTATATCATTAATAAAAAAAATCCGTGGCATCATGCGGAGGTGGATAAATTATTAAAATTCCCGAGGATTTTAAGACCGACCGCCTGGCTTTTCTCCGGATGGAACTGAACGCCGTAGATATTGCCGACCGTAACAGCGGACACGAACGCGCCGCCGTAATCCGTCGTTGCTGCCGCTGATTTGGCATCTTTGGGCTTAACGAAATATGAGTGACAAAAATACGCGTAGCTCAGCGGTGCAACGCCTTCAAATAAACTATTTTCCGTTTTCTTGAATTTAAGCTGATTCCATCCCATGTGCGGCACTTTCTGCTTTCTCGAAGAAAATCGCTCCACTTTACCTTTAAGAATTCCCAGTCCCTTCACATCACCGCCTTCGTTGCTTTTTTCAAACAAGAGCTGCAGCCCCAGACAAATCCCCAAAAACGGTTTTCCGGCGGCAATGGCCTGCTTGATCGCGGGAACCAATCCCAGCGCGCCGAGTTTTTCCATGGCCGGGCGCATCGCTCCCACGCCGGGCAGGATGATCTTATCCGCTTTGGCGATGTCTTCTGCCCTCTGGGTGATCTTCGCCTGCGCCCCGGCACGCTCCACCGCCTTCTGGACGCTGCGCAAATTCCCCATTCCGTAGTCAATAATAACTATCATAAACGGCTTCCGCTGTCCGTTGGCGCAACTAGAATCGTCTATCGTTTATCGGTTACGTTTACGATGACCAAAATACGATTGCCGATTCCAGCTGCGACACCGTAAACCTTTCAATGCTAATCTATGATCCCTTTAGTGGAAGGCACAGCCCCTTTGCGCCGGGGATCAACTCGTGTCGCCTGATCGAGAGCCATCCCCAAAGACTTAAATACTGTTTCTAAATTAGTGTGCAAGTCCGCATCAGGATTTTCAATCCTAACGTGAATCGTTGCCCCTAAACTATGCGCAAACGATTCTAAAAAATGTTCCAAATGTTTAATCGAATAACCCTCTTGGTCCTTAATTGCAGCATAGGACTCTCCCAAACCTATCTGTAATGTCAAATAACCTCGTCCGCTAATGTCCACAATACTACGGCCCACAGTTTTTTCCATTGGCGCAAATGCAGAACCAAAACGCTTAATACCCAAGTTATTATCGCCCAAAGCTTTTTTAAATGCTTTTCCAAGAGCAATTCCTATATCCTCATTAGTGTGGTGAATATCCACATTAGTATCGCCTTTCACCTCTAATGTAATATTAAAAAACCCATGAAACGTAAATAACTCCAACATGTGAGTTAAAAGGCCTATTGGTGTCTTTATTTTACTTTTTCCCTGACCGTCGATGTTCAGCTCACCCTTAATTTGGGTTTCGGTACTTTTACGATCAATTTTTGCCTGACGTTGTTTTGATTTCATAATGTTTCCCTTCTTATCCCAAGAAGCGGGCGTTGACCGATTCGCAGTGTTTGAGTAAACCTTCCAGTTTGGCGACCCGTTCGATGGGGCCGCGCACTTCTTCCAAAGCTTTTTTGGAATAGGAAATAATGTGATTTTTTTTCATAAAATCCGACAGGCCCAGCCCGGAAAAGAACCGGGCGGTCCCCATCGTCGGTAAGGCGTGGCTCGGGCCGGCCGCGTAATCGCCCAATGCCGTCGGGCTGTATGGCCCCAGAAAGATCGCCGCCGCGTTCTTGATCTTTTTAGCGACACTAGCCGGAGAGTTTGTCAATATCTGCAAATGTTCCGGCGCCATTTTGTTGACGATATACGCCGCTTCGTCCATGTTCTTGACCAGGATCGCGTACCCCTTCGTGACGCGTTTACGTACCTGACGGATAAGCTGTTTGGAATTCGTTACCAGGACGGCCAGACCGCCGACGTGCTCGAGCTGCGCTTCCATGTCCACCACCACATAATCGGGATTGCTGTGCCGGTTGGCGATGATGACCAATTCCGTGGGGCCGGCGAGCATGTCGATATCGACATAACCGAACAACTGCCGCTTAGCCTCCGTGACGAACATATTCCCGGGACCGATGATCTTGTCGACCCGGGGAACAGTTTTTGTCCCAAAGGCCATCGCGGCCACAGCCTGCGCGCCACCCATCTTGTAGATCTCGTTGACCTTCAATAAATTAGCCACCGCCAGAATATGCGGGTTCACATGGCCGTTTTTATCCGGCGGTGTCGCGATGACGATCCGCTTGACGCCGGCCACGCGCGCCGGGACCGCGGTCATATAAACGGTTGAAACCAACGGCGCGGTTCCAGCCGGGATATAAATCCCAACGGTATCCAGCGGCAGGATATTTTCCTTGAGAAGGACCCCATCATCGTTGCGGACCCGGCAGGCCTTGGGGACCTGCTTTTTGTAAAATTCGGTGACGTTGTTTAAAATGATCTTCAGGTCATGGATAAAATCGCTGGTGATATTCTGGAACGCGCCGCTGATCTCGTTCTCGGCGACGCGCAGCTCTTTCGCGGTCAATTTGACCTTATCGAATTTGCGGGTGTACTTCAGCAACGCATCGTCCCCATAAAGCCGGACGTCCTCAACAATTCCACGCCCCTTCTCTTCAATGTTCTTTTTGCGGAAGGTAAAGTGCCGATTGTAAAGCTTCTGGAGGCCTTCGCCGCTTTGCGTCAATATTTTCATTTCGCGATTCTTTCCCGGATCAAATTACCGGCTTTCTGCACTGCTTCTTCGATTTTTCCGCCGCTTTTACTGCCCGCCTGCGCCATTTGCGGCGTTCCGCCGCCGCTGCCGCCGATCAAAGGCGCGACCTCTTTGATAATGTCCCGGGCGCTGATCCCGCGCCTGACCAGGTCATCCGTTACCGTAACGATGAGAGCGGCACTTCCGTTACTTTGGGACCCCAAAACGACGGCCGCCGATCTTGCCGCTTGTTTGACAACGTCCGAAATGCTTTTGAGGGTATCGACCCTGACATCATTGATGACTTTGTTGAATATCTTTGTTCCCGCGACTTCCGGGCTGGACTTTATTTCCGGGTCCAGGGACTTGATGATCGTCTGGTAACGCGCCTTCTCCTGTTCGATTTCCAGCTGTTTGGCTTTGGCGATTTGCGCGCTCACGTGTTCCATGTTCTCTTTTTCCTTGATAAAAATCTCGGCGGCTTTCCCGCTCTTCGCTTCCAAGCGGCGGATCCCCTGCGCGACCGCGCCTTCGGAGGCGATCTTGAATGTCCCGATCTCGCCGGTGTTATTTAAATGCGTCCCGCCGCAAAATTCTTTGGAAACGTCGCCGATAGAAATAACGCGGACCTTGTCCCCGTATTTCTCGGCAAAAAAGGCCAAAGCGCCTTTTTTCTTGGCTTCTTCAATATCCAAAACTTCCTTTTGGACCGGGATCCTGGCCGCGACATTTTCATTCACCCGGTCTTCGATTTTTTTGATCTCTTCCTTGCTGATCGCCCTGGGATGCGAGAAATCAAACCGCAAGCGGTCCTCGGCAACGAGCGAGCCTTGCTGCTGGACATGCTTTCCCAGAACTTCACGCAACGCGGCCTGCAAAAGATGTGTGGCCGTGTGGTGGCGCATGATGGCCTGGCGCCGTTCGCCGTCGATCTTTGCTTCAACCGTTTCGTCCACGCGCAACAATCCGTCTTCAACCACACCGCGGTGGATGTAAACATCATTGAACTTCTGGGTATCTTCCACGCGGACCTTGCCCTGCTTGCCGCTGATGTATCCGGTGTCACCCACTTGCCCGCCGGCTTCCGCGTAAAACGGCGTCTTGTCCAGGACCACCTTGACCCGATCGCCCTTGGAAATTTCGTTCACGCTCTGGTCCTCAATGAACAACCGCAAGATTTTTCCCGTCCCCTGTGTTTGTTCATACCCTTCAAATTTTGTTTTGGGAATATCGACGCCGACTTCTGCTCCGGTAAACACATCCCCTGCCATTTTACTTGTGGAGCGCGACTGCGCTTTTTGTTTTTCCATCTGGACATTATAAATTTCAAATATAGAATCCCACACAGATGAAGCAATCTTCATAGCTACAAACGCATCGCGAATAGCATCCAAAGGCAATCCATGAGTATCCCTAAAAAGAAACGCTAATTCACCATACTTTTTAATCTTCAGATCATCACCAAGCAAAGAATTCGTAATATCCTTAATTTTTCCTTCTAGCTTTGGAATCTCGACTTCTAACAACTCTACATAAGCTTTTTCACAATCTTTTATGACAGTTACAATCCGCTCTCGATTCACTAAAAGCTCAGGATACGGTTTGTGCATTATATTAATTACGCTATCAACAAATTTATAAATCGATGCCTGCCCCGTATTCCCATAGCGCAACGCAATATCTGTAGTTTCGTAAATTAATTTTTTGACAACAGCGCCTCGCTCCTTATTCGACGGAATAACCCCATCATTGACCGCAAAAACAATTGCGCGCATATGATCAGCAATAATATAATATTGCTCTTTCGATAATTCATTACGCACATTTTTCTTAACATCTGCAACAATTGCTGCGAAAAGGTCCGTTTCGTAATTGCTCTTTTTCCCCTGCACCACGGCAACAAGACGCTCGAGGCCCATGCCGGTGTCGATATTTTTGTTCGGTAACGGCTCCAGGACGCCGCCTTCCTGACGGTTGAATTGGGTGAAGACCAGGTTCCAGATCTCGGAGAAGCGGCCTTCTTTGTCGGTGCCGGGATTCGAATTCTTGTCATAAGACTTCATGTCCGGCCCGTAATCATAAAAAATTTCGGAACACGGCCCGCAGGGGCCGTTGGGCCCTTTCTCTTTCGCGTCCGCCGGCCAAAAATTGTCATGATCGCCCAAACGGACGATCTTCTCTTTGGGAAAACCGATCTTGACCCATTCATTATACGCTTCATCATCATCTTTGTAGACCGAAACCCAAAGGCGCTCGGCAGGCAAGTTAAGTTCCTTCGTCAGGAATTCCCATGCCCACAGAATCGCGTCTTTCTTAAAATAATCGCCGAAAGAAAAATTCCCCAGCATTTCAAAGAACGTGTGGTGAACGTCCGTTTTACCGACCTTGTCCAGGTCATCCGTACGTAAACATTTCTGGGAAGTCGTCGCGCAGGTATAATCGCCGACGTAGCCCAAAAACTGGCGCTTAAATTGTTGCATCCCCGCCGTCGTGAATAAAACCGTCGGATCGTCCTTGGGCACGACCGAATCGCTGGCAACGATTCTATGGCCTTTGGAGGCAAAGAAATCCAGGAACTTTTTTCTGATCTCGAAGGACGTTAATGTCATATCTCTTTGATGGCTTTGAACACGGCGGCGGGATTGAATCCACGGCGCATCAAATATCCATAAACCCTTTGCTTCATTTTTTCACGCGGGACACCGCTGTGTTTCGCGGCCCGACGTTTGGCCAGACGCGCGACGATCTCTTCTTCGGAGTAATCCGACTTTGTTTCTGTAAACTGTTCTTCGATCAACTCCGGCGCAACGCCCTTTTCTTTTAGTTCAAGTTTGATGCGTTTTAAACCGAAGGGCTTGACCAGACGCCAGGCGATCCACTTCTGGGTGAAGAGCCGGTCATTGATAAGGTCAATGCCCTTAAAATAGCCGACGGCCTCATCGGCCGTCGGCTCACTGAATCCCTTCTGACGCAACTTGTCGCGAACTTCACGCTCACTACGAATCCGGATCTTGAGAAGCCGGTAAATATAATTCTTCGCTTCCGTTACGGTGTCTTTAACTGCTCTACTTCGCTTCACGGGTCTTGGCGCGGATCATCTTTTCGATCTTGTCGAGGATCTTCGGATTTTCCTTGAGGAATTTGCGCGCGTTCTCTTTGCCCTGCCCCAACTTTTCATTTTCGAACGCCAGCCAGGTTCCGGTTTTCTGGATAATATCGTAAGTGACGCCAAGATCGAGCACGTCCGCCGAGCGGGAAATGCCTTCGTCAAAATAGATCTCGAATTCCGCTTCGCGAAACGGCGGAGCCACCTTGTTCTTGACGATCTTTGCCTTAACACGGTTGCCGATGAATTGCTCGCCCTGTTTGATCGACTCGATACGGCGCAGGTCGATGCGCACCGACGCGTAGAACTTCAACGCGCGCCCACCGGTCGTTGTTTCCGGATTGCCGAACATGACGCCGATCTTCATCCGGATCTGATTGATAAAAACGATGCAGGTTTTGGATTTGCTGATGGCGGCGGTCAATTTCCGCAGCGCCTGGGACATCAATCTTGCCTGAAGCCCCATGTGCGCATCGCCCATGTCCCCTTCGATCTCCGCTCTTGGTGTCAACGCGGCCACGGAATCGATGATCACCAGGTCAACCGCGTTGGACCGAACCAAAGTTTCCGCGATCTCAAGCGCCTGCTCTCCGGTGTCCGGCTGGGAGATCAAAAGCTCATCTAATTTGACGCCGACTTTGCCCGCATAGCTCGAATCGAACGCGTGCTCCGCGTCGATAAATGCCGCGGTGCCCCCTGCTTTCTGAACCTGCGCGATCACACTTAAGGTCAGCGTGGTTTTTCCCGAAGATTCCGGGCCATAGATCTCAATAACACGCCCGCGGGGAATCCCGCCGACACCCAACGCGGCATCCAGCGCGAGACATCCCGTCGGGATCACCTCGATCTCCATGTGGGTGGTCCCGTCCATCTTCATGATGGACCCTTTGCCGAACTGCTTCTCGATCTGCGATAATGCCAGCTCCAACGCCTTCTTGCGGTTCTCCAGTTCAACAGTCTTCTTCTGCTCTACCATCATACCCTCCTAGAAAATCCAAATTTATGGAACCGCTGCGGGGGACTACAGACATGCGTGAACATAAATTTGGGTTGTTATTTTTCCCGACGCCCGTCGGGATGAAATTTGGCCTTCGTCTTACCTTCACTGTTCGTAAAGACGAAACCCCCAAAGGAGACAAAATTATACAAGACTCCCTATTTATTGTCAATGAATTATCCGGCGGAAGAGGTCAATAAAGCGTTGAAATCAATTGGGTTATGCGCCTAGGGGTCAGGGAACGCAACTGTCCATCTTCACTTGCAGGTCATGGGTAAAACGAGGCTTAAGCTGGATCAATTTCCCGAAATAATTCCGCGCGGATGTGCAGTCACCGAGCTTGAGCGCGAGCTCTCCGGCCTGCAACAAAACGTCGGACGCATTGGGCTGCAACTGGACCAGGCGCTGAAAGGTCGCGAAGCTCTGCGCGAGGGCTCCCTCTTCACGCTGTACAAATCCCAGGTTGAACAAGGCGTCGACGTGTTCCGGGTTCAAGGATAGGACCTTCTCATAAAACCCTCGCGCCAGCGTCCACTCGCCGGTCGCCGCGTAGGTGTTGCCGAGATTGTACATCGCGTTGGTGTCTTCAGGCCGAAGCTCCAGCGCCCGCGCATATTGCTCGCGCGCCTTCACAAAATCTTTCTTCCGCTCATAAACCGAGCCGGATTTCGTCGCATAGTAGAACGCACGCTGTGCTTGCGCCATATTTTGTTGCGGAAAACCGATCGCGAAGGCGATCACCGCGGCAACCGTCGCCAAAACCGGCTTGAAGC
>ORJL011021549.1_pt1 | contig 37128 bp, 32 predicted proteins | sample 1779941 | NCBI WGS metagenome assembly ORJL01 (sample SAMEA104232317, study PRJEB22302) | groundwater metagenome | biome: forest; feature: aquifer; material: groundwater | place: USA | collected 2011-08-07 | depth 5.8 m | reverse complement strand
GACCCCGCCAGTAAACTCTTGGTTTACTACGGGGCAAGCAGAAGGGGCGGTGGGGCTGGGGTATTGTGGCGTGCTGGCGGCATTTTTTTGCTTAGGGTTTTTTGCTATGTATTTTGAGATGCGGACTTTGGCGCCATACATTTGGATACTTGGAGGATTAGTAATAATGAATTATTTTGAATTCCAAAATCCCTCGAGGGCGTCTCTTAAGTTGGACCATGCGGACCGCGACGGCGGGAGCGTGTTGAATTTTTCAGCAGAAAAATATCATGAGTCCAACTAAGGGATGCCTGAAGATTGGGTTTTTAGAATTCAAAATAATCACAAATAGTGAAGTATGAAGATATTGTTAGTGAATAAATATTTGTATAGAAAAGCAGGGGCGGAAAAATATTTTTTCGATCTCGCTGATTTGTTGCGCGCAAACGGGCATGAGGTAGCCATGTGGGGGATGGAAGAAAAAGGTGATACGACTGGATCCCGGATCAAGTCCGGGATGACAAATAATGTCAGTTACTTTGATTTTGAGCATCCTCGAACGTTGCGGGAAAAATGGCGCGGTTTTTGCCGGATGCTTTATAGTCGGGAAGCAAAGAAAAAATTTGCTCAATTAGCTGAAGAGTTTAAACCTGATGTGGTGCATATGCATAATATTTATCACCAGCTTTCCCCCTCATTTCTTGATGTGTGCCGGAAGAAAAAAATTCCTGTCGTGATGTCTGTTCATGATTACAGTTTGATTTGTCCGAATTATAAGTTATTCGCAAATGGCAAAGTTGATGTAGGATGTAAGAAAAATTATTTTCACGATATGTTTAATGGTTCGGTAAAAGGATCACTGCTTGGAGGGTTTGCTGCTGCATTTGTGATGTTTGTGCATCATAGAATTTTAAAAATTTATGAAAAAAGTATTTCGTACTATTTGTGTCCGTCAGAATTTGTACAAAATAAGTTGATTGAATTTTGCATACCAAAGGAGAAGGTAGTTTTGTTGCAGTATTTTCTTAATGAAAATAAAAATGAAGTCATTTCTACCAACTACCAACTACCAACTACCAACTATATCTTGGCATACGGGAGACTATCAGAGGAGAAGGGATTTGAAGTGCTTATCCGTGCAATGCAAAAAGTTCCTGATGATGTTATGTTGAAAATTGCAGGGAGTGGGCCGGATGAAGAGCGACTAAAAAAAATTACGAACGAATTACAACTCGAACCAAGAGTTGAATTTTTAGGATGGCAGAGCGGAGATGAATTTACACACCTACGAACGCATGCACGTTGTGTTGTGGTGCCTTCGGTGTGGCATGATCCTTCACCTTTTTCAGTCCTAGAGAATTTAAGTGAAGGCACACTTGTTATTGGTGCGCGAGTGGGGGGAATTACTGAAGTACTTGAAAAAATTGATCCTGAATTACTCTATGACGCTGCCGACGTGCAAGCACTTGCAAAAAAAATAAAAAAGGTATTAGACTATACTACTGAACAGCGCATTGAATATAGTTGCCGAGCACAAAAAATGATCAGTGAGTATTATAATCCTCAAGATCATTACACAAAGTTGTTCAAGCTGTATAACACCTTGTTTCACTTTTGACGTTTAAGTACTCTAGGTGATGTATTGACAATTTGGCTTATAAATGATATAGTATAGGTTATTCTAAAAAAAGTAGAAATCGTTAAAAGAGCTATATTTATATGAAAATTATCATGATTGGCCAAAAAGGAATCCCAGCGCATTCTGGCGGGGTGGAAAGGCATGTCGATGACTTGAGTCGTCGGCTTGTTCAGGCTGGTCATGAAGTGATTGTCTATTGCCGTAAAAATTATTCACTGAATTATAATTGTGTACAGGAATACTTTGGTGTGAAACTGATTTATACTCCCGCAATTCCTAGTAAACATTTAGGAACTGTTTCACACGTATTTTTTTCAACACTCCATGCACTCTTTCAAAAAGGGGATATTATCCACTACCATGGTATTGGGCCCTCGTTATTTGCATGGATTCCTCGTGTTTTCACTCCAAGGGTTAAAGTCATAAGTACCTTTCATTGCCAGGATTATTATCATCAAAAATGGGGATTGCTCGCAAAGCTCGTTTTTCATGTTGGCGAATGGTTTGCCTGTACGGTTACCAATCACACGATTGTCGTTTCAAAATATTTACAGAGGTTTGTCGCAACGCGATATAAGCGGCGTGCGCTCTATATTCCTAATGCGGTTTCTCTTGGCGAGCGCGTAAAGCCATCGCTTATTACGCCGTATGGTTTGACGACCGGAAATTATATTCTTTCTGTTTCACGACTCGTAAAGCACAAAGGAATTCACACAATTATTGAAGCGTATAGTGCCCTTTTAAAGCGACATAAGAACATGCCCCTTCTTGTTATTGTGGGCGACTCGGTATTTACCGATGAGTATGTTGCCTCCCTAAAGGAACTTGCGGCAGGGAGTGATAAAATTCTCTTTTTGGGCGAACAACAAGGCGCAGTCCTTTCCGAATTATATAGCAATGCGCGGCTTTTTATTCAGGCTTCACAGACCGAAGGGTTATCCTACGCGCTTTTAGAGGCAATGAGTTTTGGTGCATCAGTGCTTGTATCTGATATTACTGAAAATAAAGAGGTGCTTTCCGCAGTCGGTCATACATTTAAAACGGGGGATATCCAAGATTTGGCACATCAGATGAACACCCTATTATTCCACAGTAATGTGATTCGAAAAAGCCGCACGTTAAATAGAGAATATGTGAAGGCGCACTATAATCTTGATGCAGCCATGGGAAGAGTTTTAGGGTTTTATACCAAACAATTACATACCGCAAGACGAAGTACGTAAAGGTAGATTCAAAAGAGAGTACTTGTATTTTTTATTCCCTGTGGCATACTAGTGAGGAAATATTCAAAAAGAGTATTTTCTCTTTTTTTATCTGATATAACGGGATATGAACAAATTTGTAAAAACATTTATCCATCCATCTCCGCGCTGCAAAATGCGCTGGATTATTGTAGGTATCATTGTATTATTTTTGCTTACCGCATTTTATAATTTTTCTGAAAGTTATAATGCGAACCTTGGAAAAATAAATGACTCAGTTCATTCCGTTTCGTTTTTAAAATCAGTTACCTTGCCAAAGGTATCATTTGGCAATGCTATTCAGGATAATTTTCAACTCGGCCTTGATTTAAAAGGAGGTACGCATTTGGTGTATGAAGCCGATATTTCAAAAATTCCAGATAGTGAACGCACGGCCTCGCTTGAAGGAGTGCGCGATGTTATTGAACGGCGCATTAATGCATTTGGGGTTGCAGAACCGGTTGTACAAACAGTTAAGGTTGGGTCTTCCCACCGTGTGGTTGTGGAACTTGCCGGTGTGCATGAGGTGAGTAAAGCAATTAAAATGATTGGTGAAACGCCTCTCTTGGAATTTAAAGAAGAATATGGTCCCAATGATCAAAAACCACAACCTGGTTTGAGTGAGGTACAAAAAAAGGAACTTGAAAGCTATAATGCTGATGCCGTCAAGCGCGCCAACGATGTATTAAAAAGTGCGCTTACACCCGGAAGTGATTTTGTGTCTTTAGCTAAATCGCTTTCCGAAGATAATGAAACAAAAGAAAAAGGCGGAGACGTGGGGTGGATTTCTGAAAAACATTTGCTATACCCCCAAATAAAAGACGTAAAAGTTGGCGAAGTAAAAAAGGAAGTATTTGCAGAACCAAATGCGCTTTCTATTTTAAAAAATGTTGCATTTCGCGAGAGCGAAAAAGAAGTTCAGGCAAACCATATTTTAATTTGTTATAAGGGCGCAACGCGATGTGAAAAGGAAACGTCAAAAGAAGACGCGAAGAAAAAAATTGATGAATTAAAAACAAGGGCAACCGCCGCAAACTTTATTGCGCTTGCCAAAGAAAACTCAACTGAGCCTGGCGCAAACACTTCAGGTGGGGATTTAGGATGGTTTTCTAAAGGCGCGATGGTGAAGTCATTTGAAGACGTGGCATTTTCAATAAAAAAAGGAGAAATTTCTCAAGTTGTGGAAACCCAGTTTGGCTACCACCTTATTTATAAGCGCGATGAGCGGCCGCTCAAAGAATATCAAGTTGCGCGAATCGTTGTGTTTAAAAAAACAGAACAGGAATTTGCAAAACCTTCAGATCAGTGGAAGGCGACCGGATTAACGGGGGAACATTTAAAGCGCGCATCGGTTGAATTTAATTCCACGACTCAATTTCCTGAAATTGGCTTAGAGTTTAATGATGAAGGAAAAAAACTTTTTGCAGATATTACGACGCGCAATGTACAAAAAGTAGTTGCCATTTTCCTTGATGGCCAGGCTATTAGCCAGCCAAAAGTGCAGCAGGCAATTACGGATGGCAAAGCGGTTATTCAGGGTGACTTTACGTTGAAAGATGCTAAAGAACTTGCGCAACGCCTCAATGCCGGTGCACTGCCTGTTCCCATTACGCTTCTTTCCCAACAAACCGTTGGCGCAAGTTTGGGAGAAGAATCTTTACAAAAAAGTTTAACAGCCGGGCTCTTAGGATTTTTATTAGTCGCACTTTTCATGATCTTTTTTTATCGCCTACCAGGGCTTTTGGCAGTATTAGCATTATGTGTCTATACGTCACTCGTACTTGCGTTATTTAAAGTAGTGCCGGTAACCATGAGTTTAGCGGGTATTGCCGGATTTATTTTATCCATTGGTATGGCGGTTGATGCGAACGTGCTTATTTTTGAGCGCATGAAGGAAGAGTTACGTAATGGCAAACAGCTTGATATGAGTATTCGCGATGGATTCAAGCGTGCATGGACATCTATTCGAGACAGCAATGTTTCTTCTCTTATTACCTGTTTTGTGCTCTTTGGTTTTTCTGCAAGTCTTATTAAGGGGTTTGCGTTAACACTTGCCATTGGAATTATTATGAGTATGTTTTCGGCAATTGTTATTACTCGCGTGATTTTGCGTTTTGTTGCCGGCTGGCGCATCCGTAATTCACTCTGGCTATTTTGTGGGAAAAAAATATGAATGTAAATATTATTAAACATCGAAACATCTGGCTTTCATTTTCCGGTGCACTCGTAGTGATTAGTATTGTTGCACTTGGATTGTGGGGGTTGAAATTTGGTATTGATTTTACGGGGGGAAGCATGATGGAAGTGGTGTACGGAGGAGATCGGCCCGCAGCACACATAGTAAAAGAACAGCTTAAACCTTTGAATCTTGGAGAATTGGAAATGAAGCCGGCTGGAGAAAAGGGGCTTTTGATACGTACCAAAGCACTTGATGAAGATACGCATCAAAAACTGCTTGCCGAGCTAAAAAAACAAGACCAAACATTAGTGGAGCGTTCGTTTGATTCTATCGGGCCCGTGATTGGCGCAGAGTTGCGATCTAAATCATTCTGGGCGATTATCATTGCGTTACTCCTGATTTTGGCATATATCACCTTTACGTTTCGAAAAGTTTCTTACCCGGTTGCATCATGGAAATATGGGTCTACGGCATTGTTTGCACTTTTTCATGATCTTGTTACTACTATTGGGGTGTTTGCGATTTTAGGAACATTTTTCGGTGTTGAGCTTACGAGCTCCTTTATCCCCGCATTTTTAACCGTTTTGGGTTTTTCCGTGCATGACACTATCGTGGTGTTTGACCGTATTCGTGAAAATCTTTTGAAATACAAGGGTGATTTTAAAGACATCGTGAATAAATCATTGAATGAAACATTAGTTCGTTCAATTAATACTTCTTTTACCGTGATGCTGGTATTGGTGGCGTTGTTAGTATTTGGCGGAGAAACCATCAAACAGTTTGCACTTACCCTATTGATAGGTATTGGGCTTGGAACGTATTCTTCAATTTTTGTCGCATCGCCACTCTTGGTTATTTGGAATAATCTTTCTAAAAAGAAACGATAAAAAAAGTAGTTAGTAGTTAGTAGTTGGTAGTAGGCTGAGAAAACCATGGTAATCCATGGTTTTTTAGTGTATCCTAAGTAGTATACTATTTCACTTATGGATATTGTTTTTAATTTTTTATATTCGTTTCTTCCCGATGCATCCAACCCTTTTGAGGCAATGTGGCAAGTGTTTGGTAGAGGTGGGTGGATATTAGTTGTCTTGGTTCTTATCAAAGGTTTTTGGTGGCTTTATTTAAGCGAAATACGTTCGCATTATGGCTCAAAACTCCAGTACATTGTGTTGTCAGTAAATGTACCGCGCATGACCGAACAAACGCCAAAGGCGGTTGAAAATATTTTTGCACATTTCACTGGACTTTTAGGCGGAGGCAACTTAATTGATAAATACGTTAAGGGAAAGTTTCAAGAAAATTTTGCATGCGAACTGGTGAGTAAAGATGGGATTATTCGCTATTATATCCGGATTCCAGCCGGCCTTCGAGATGTGTTTGAGTCAGCATTATTTGCGCAGTATCCGGAAATTGAAATTAAAGAAGCGGTCGATTATGCAACCGAAGTGCCGCAAACATTTCCGAATGCTACACACGATATGTGGGGTTCGGAATTATGTCTTGCACGGCCCGAAAGCTATCCAATTCGTACGTGGATTTCTTTTGAACATTCTCTTACGGCAACATTTAAAGATCCGCTTGCATCACTGCTTGAATTTTTAGGAACCCTGCGGATGGGCGAACAAATATGGATTCAATTTTGTCTGTTGCCCATTTCTGACGCTTGGCGGAAAGAAAGTGATGTGGTTGTAAAAAAATTAATCGGTGCAAAAGTTCCTACGCCAAAACCGGGAGTACTTGATTCGTTAGTAGGTATTGTGAACGGTGCGCTTGTGGAAGTTGGGCACGCAATGACCGGAGGGGTGCTAGCCCCTAAGGCACCGCCGCCAAAGTCTGCTGAGGCACCAGTTACCTTACTGCAACACCTTACCCCGGGAGATAAACAAGTTGTCGAACAGATACAACTCAAAGCCGCAAAATCCGGATTTATGACAAAAATTAGGATTGTGTATATCGCGCGCAAAGAGGTATTTAGTAAAGGCCGTGCGGTTGTCGGCGTATTGGGATCATTTAAACAATTTGGCGCACTTCACCTAAATGAATTTGTACCGGATAAATATACCAAGACCTCGGCAAATTATTTTTATGTGAAACAACGTGTTGCTAAACGACAAAATAAATTAATGAAAGCATATACCGCCAGGTCAAGTGGCAGCGGAGGGAAGCGATTTGTATTAAATGTTGAGGAGCTTGCAACATTATGGCACTTTCCCCTCATTGATACGAAAGCGCCTTTAATTGCAAAATCGGAAAGCAAAAAAGGTGAGCCGCCGGTGAACTTGCCGCTTGCAAATGAATTTGAAACACGGGATACTCCGGAACCAAAACGGGATAAAGAGAAAGTAGGGGCGCCAGAAAATTTACCATTTCTATAAATCAAACACTATGGATGAACAGCCACCACAAAGTGATATTGCATTTTTTGCAGAAACAGACTTTCGGGGACAGCGCCGAAAGTTTGGTATTAAAACCGATGATCGTCGACGCCACATGTATTTGCTCGGAAAAACCGGTATGGGCAAATCAAACTTAATGGAAAACATGATCATTAATGATATCCGGGCAGGAAGAGGTGTTGCCTACATTGATCCGCATGGCGATACGGCAGAAAAACTCCTGGATTATATTCCACCTTATCGCATGAATGATGTGGTGTATATTAATCCGGCTGATATGGAATATCCGGTTGCGTTTAATATATTGGAAACCGTTGACGAGCGCCATAAGCATTTGATTGCCTCCGGGCTCATGGGGGTTTTTAAAAAGATTTGGCCTGATGTGTGGAGCGCGCGTATGGAATATATTTTAAATAATACGATCCTTGCACTTCTTGATTACCCCGGATCAACGATGCTTGGCATTAACCGCATGCTTTCTGATGCGGAATACCGCCAAAAAATTATTGATCGGATTACCGACCCGATGGTAAAAGCCTTCTGGGTCGTTGAGTTTGGCAGTTATCAAGATAAATTTGCAATTGAAGCAGTGGCGCCAATTCAAAATAAAGTGGGGCAATTTCTTTCTGCGGCGCTTATTCGAAATATTGTGGGGCAGGTAAAATCTTCCATTAATATTCGCGATATTATGGATACGGGAAAAATCTTAATCGTGAATCTTTCGAAGGGCAGAATCGGCGAAGATAATATGCGGCTCATGGGCGGATTGTTTATAACGAAGCTGCAGCTTTCAGCAATGGAGCGGGTTGAAATGCCGGAACATGAGCGTAAGGATTTTTTTGCGTATGTTGATGAATTTCAAAATTTTGCGAATGAAAGTTTTGCAAGCATTCTTTCTGAAGCACGAAAATACCGGCTTTGCCTAACGGTTGCCCATCAATATATTGAACAGCTTGATGAAAAAGTGCGCGCGGCTGTTTTTGGAAACGTGGGAACCATGATTTTATTTCGTGTAGGTGCTGCGGATTCATTTTTTTTGGCAAAAGAGTTTGGTCCGCGATTTATCGAAGAAGATTTGGTGAGTTTGCCAAAATATCATTTTTATATCAAACTCATGATTGATGGGGTAGTTTCCGAGCCATTTTCTGCCATAGGGTTGCCGCCGTTACTGCTTGAAGGAGATATGGTAGGTACGCGGGAAAAAGCGATTCGCGTATCGCGGCAGCGGTATGCTATTCGCCGCGAGATCATTGAAGAAAAAGTTGCGCGATGGATGGAAACGGCGCAAAAAGAAATGGAAAAAGTGAAAGAAAAAGAAGTGCGAAGGAAAACCACTTCGCCTGCCGAGCTTTTAGAAAAACTTGAACTGGTACTTGGCACAAAAGCTGAAGGGCAAGAAGGGGGTACACCGGAAGGGGAGGCCGCAAAGCCATCAGTTATTAAAGAACAAACAATTCAGGATAGTGGCACGGCGGTAGGGCTTTCTAATCTCACTGCCAATAAACCCATTTCATTTTCAAAAATTAAACCACCGCCGAAGACGAGTTGAAAGTTATAAAGTTCATCAAGTTATAAAGTTATTGTATGACTGTATCAGAAATTTTTAAGAAATATCTCACACATAAAGAGGCGGAAGAAAAAAAACATAAAGAAGAAACCATTACGGTAAATGAGGCTGCTGGCGTCATTGCGTTTTATTTTGAAAAAATCAGAAATATTGTTGATTATCAAGACGAGCATTTGCTACGACAAAATGCTATCCGCCGAATATTAAATCGGCGTTTTTTACTGCAACAAGCTTCAAAAGATGTCGCGGAAGGATTGGTAAAAGAATTGGTTCGTTCGCGTTATTTCGCAAATAACACCCTCCCAAACAAAGCAATTCACGAAGTCGCTCTTATTTTAAAAAGATATGTTGATGTTATTCTTTCGTTAAAAAAGCGGCGCATTTGCAGCGACAAAGACCGCGACTGGCTGTTATGGATGGCATCGTGCATGATTGATGAACATCTTTCATCACTGCATGCCGAGGAGGCGCTCGTGACGCTTATGAGTGATGTGATGGACCCTGTGAGTGCTATTGAATATCCCGGATTAACTCCTCAGATGCGTGGGGTTCAGCTGCAAATCGCTGCATATCGTATTTTACTCCGGCCTGACATCAATCGGCTTCGGTTTTTTTTATTGAAAAAATGCGCTCCTCACTGGGTTAGCTTGGATCATTTTGATACCGAAGAGCTTGCGCGCGAATACCCGTCATTGCGAAAAAATATTGATCAGCTTATTCACCACTCCTTAGGAAGAAAGCTTCTTTCTTCATTTAGACGTTTTCGTATTCCCTTTGCGGTACTTCATACGATCATTCGAAATAATGGACAGGATTTATTAGAAAAAAAAGAGTTATTCCAGCGCGAGGTAAGAAGAATTTGCGAAGGCATGGTTGCCGTACAGCGCCGAAGGCTTGTGACACGAACGATACGCGCATTCATTTATATTTTTCTTACCAAAATGCTTTTAGGGATAGCCGTTGAGCTTCCGTATGATTTGATGGTGCTTCATCATATCAATAAGGTTCCCTTGTTGGTAAACATTATTTTTCCACCGCTTTTAATTGCAAGTATTACCCTAACGGTTCGGTATCCGAATGAAAAAAATACTGATGCCGTGTGGCAAGCTATTTGCGAAATTGTGTATCCTGATACGTCTAAAGAAATTTTCGTTGAACAGCGGTATGTGCCAGATCGAAAAAGATATTTGCTTGTGACCATTTTTACTATTCTGTACTTATTATTATTTGGCATTTCGTTCGGGTTTATCGGGTGGATATTATATAAACTCGGATTTACTATTGTAAGTGGAACGCTCTTTTTTATCTTTTTTTGTTTGATTACGTTTTTTGGGATTACCTTGCGCCGCTCGGTGCGTGATTTGGTAGTACTAAAAGTGAAGCCTACTTTTTTCATGATGTTTATAGATTCTTTTTTCTTGCCTATTATGCAAGTTGGCAGATGGCTTTCATTTAACATTTCACGCATTAATATTTTTGTGTTTATTTTTGACATACTTATCGAAGTGCCGCTCCAAGCATTAATAGAAATTACTGAAGAGTGGTTTACGTTTATTAAGGAAAAAAAAGAAGAATTGGAATAACGTATGTCGTATATCCAAAAATTATTGTTTATACTTGTGGTACTTGTGCTTGGCGGTACGTATGGAGCAACGCATGCGCAGATTTTGAAATCAAAATTTAAAGGAGAAATTATTACGGCAAAAACTGAAAGAGATATGCTGTGGTATGTGTACCCGAAGGATAAAAAAAGATATGGCGCCAGGGACGCCGATTTTTTGTTTAAAATGTTAACTGAATTTTCAAAACCAATTTCGCCTAAAGAGCTTCAAAAAATCCCACTAAGTTTTTCATATACAACGTTATATGGAGTCGATGAAGATGGGGACGGGGTGCCAAATGAAATGGAGCTCGCTCTTCTTACCAATCCGTTTTCAGATGATACAGATGGTGATGGCTATAGTGATTATGATGAACTCCTTTCGGGCCATAATCCGTTAGGCAATTCAAAACATGTTTTTATTGACATGAAAAAGGCCAAGGAGTATAGTGGCAGTGTTTTACGAAGTGAAACACAAGGGCAAGATGTGTATTGGTATGTACACCCCCCAGATGGGAAGAGGTATTTTCTACCTTCGCCAGACGTTGCCTATACGCTTTTTGGAAATCTTTCGAAAGTGGTAGATTCAGCTGACTTGAAAAAAATTTCCGAAGGGGTTTTTCCGCGGCAGGTTGTGAAAGCGGTTATTGATGGCGATACCGTCGAGCTTGAAAGCGGTAAACTCGTGCGGTATATTGGGATTGATACACCCGAAATTGTCTTTGATGACTGTTTCGGTAAGGAGGCAACCGAGATGAATAGAGCACTTGTTGAAGGACGGGAGGTACACCTTTCATCAGATCGCTCATTTACCGATGAAGAAGGCCGCCTTCTCTTATATGTAAGGAGTAACGATACGTTTGTAAATGATTTTTTAGTTCGTGACGGGTATGCGTTTGCTGCCGTGTATGCACCAGATGTGAAATATTCGAGAGATTTTTTTCATGCGCAGCGCGAAGCAAAGGAGGCACGTCGCGGATTGTGGGGCAGTTGTTGGCATCCAGAATCAAAACAAATTAAAAATTAAAAATAACAAATTGGATATGAAAATATTTTTTACTGGATTTTTTATTATTATGGGAGGTTTATTATTTGCGAGTAATACGTCTGCCGCATTGTTGTATTCGGGTGAGGGGCCGAGAATTTATGGAAGACTCCATGAAACCGGGGCGCATACTGCGCGTGTTCGCTGGAGTACGGGGGATTCTTCAATTACCTGGATCAAATACGGAGAAACCGTATATCTCGACACAGAAGCGAAAGAAGAAGGTATGCAAAAAAAGAACCACGAACTATTTTTAAAAGACCTCAAAAGTAATACCACCTATTATTATATGATCCGTGCCCGTGATGAAAAAACGGGAAAAGAAAGTTGGTTTGAAGGCCGTTCATTTAAAACGCTTGCTGAGGGAAAATCTGAAATTGACCCGTTAGCTCCCGTACTCCCGACAATTTCATTTGAAGATCAGATCCAAAAAGGCATTACCTCATACTATTTAAGCAAGAATGTAACAAAGAATTTTGACACAAGTGCCCCTATAATAAAAGTTTTGGAAGTTCGCTCGATACGAGCAGGCAGTGCTGCGGAAGTAAAGTGGACTACTGATACACAATCAAGCTCATCAATTGAATATGGTGGAAATTGGGACTATGGATTTGAAAGTGCAAGTACCTGCACGACAAAATGCATTACCCACTCGGTAATTTTAGAAGGTTTGGCAAAAGATAAAAAAACGTTCATGAGAATTTATACGAGTAGCTCAGAAGGTTTAGATGAAACAAATAGCGGTGTGGCAAAAAGCAGGACGGCACATGTAACTTTTACACTTCCCAGTTATGATGCGCTTGTTGAAACAACACCAAAAGATTTTACTTCGCCTCAAATAAGTTCCGTTGAAGTTCTCGTAAAAGAGGCACAAGGCTCTGGGATAATTCCTGTTGATATCTCGGTAAACACAGATGAACCTGCGCGAGTTGAAGTTACCGTAGATCCTGAGCATGATCAATCGCAAACGGCTCAATCATTAGAGTTACGGCGTCAATCAACAATTCAGTTTTCCAACCTAAGTCCCGGGCTGTATCATTTCTTGGTTCTTGCACGAGACGCCGATATTAATAAAACTTCATCGCGTTTTTATACGTTCAGGGTGCCTGTTTCACAGAATGTTTCGACGAGCATCAAAAATACTGTTTCGGCCCCTTTGATACTTGTGAATAATGCAAAAGCAAAGGTTACGGTGACAAAAAAGAAGAGTACAAAAAAGAACATTGTTCCCAAAAAAAACAGCAAGAAAAAAATATCAGTTAAAAAAAATAGTAAGGTAAAAAAGAAAAAATCATCTGCCAAGAAAAAATAAGTATACAAAAAAAGATAAACCCATATACGCCGCTCTTTCGGGCGGCGTTGATTCATCTGTGGCGGCAGCGCTCTTAAAAGAACAAGGGCATCGTGTCGTTGGGGTATTCATGCGCCAATACGATTATGCCGATGTGAAAACAAAAAACAATGATTTTTTGGCATGTGCACAGGAAGAAGACCGTCTCTCGGCATTGGCGGTAGCTAAACATTTAGCTATTCCCTTTTTTTCGTGGGATTTTAGAAAAGTGTATCACGAAAAGGTAGTTGATTACTTATTTGGGGAATATGCGCGTGGCCGTACACCAAACCCTGATATTATGTGTAACGTGCATCTAAAATTTGGAGCATTTTTAAAACGTGCCAGAAGGGAAGGTGCTCATTATATTGCAACGGGACACTATGCCCGTCTGCGGCGGGAAATTAAAAATGAAAAATTAAAAATTAAAAATGGAAGAAGGGAATTGTTCCATCTTTTGAAAGCAAAGGATAAGAATAAGGATCAGACATATTTTTTATCACAACTTGCTCAAAAACAATTACCGTATTGCGTATTTCCAGTTGGTGAATATCAAAAAAGCGAGGTGCGTGAAATGGCTAAAAAATTCGGATTGCCAACAGCAAACAGGAAGGATAGCCAGGGAATTTGTTTTGTGGGTGATGTTTCAATGCAGGATTTTTTATCTTCACGAATTCCTTCAAACCCAGGGCCCGTAATAACTGCAAAGGGACTTCAAATTGGCACACACAAGGGAGCTGCCTATTATACAATTGGTCAGCGGCATGGCCTTGGGCTTTTGGGTGGGGAAAATCCTTGGTATGTATGCGCAATAGATATTAAAAAGAATACGCTCCTTGTTGTACAAGGAGAAAAAAAGACAGACCTCTTTTCAAAACAATTGACCGTGAAAAATATCCATTGGATTTCCGGTGCGCAAGTGAAATTTCCGTTTTCATGCAAAGCCCGCATTCGGTATCGGCAACCCTTAGAAGGATGTACTATCTTCAAATCTCAAATCTCAAATCTCAAATCTCAAACATATAATGTGGAATTTAGAAAAGCACAACGAGCTGTTGCACCGGGGCAGTACGTGGTGTTTTATAAAGGGCAAGAATGTTTAGGAGGAGGGATTATTCAGTAGTCGATTTTTTGGTTTTGATTTTTTTAAAGAGTGTGTTAAATTTTACACGTTACTTATATGACTTCAAAAGAAATTAGAGAAAAATTTATTGAATATTTCAAACGGCATGGTCACGCGATTGTGCCTTCTTCTTCGCTTATTCCCGATGATCCATCGGTATTACTTACGACTGCAGGCATGCAGCAGTTTAAAAAATACTATACGGGAGAAAAGGATGCGCAGACTGATTTTGGCTGCAAGAATACGGCATCAATCCAAAAAAGTTTTCGGACATCAGATATAGATGAGGTTGGCGATGCATCACACTTAACATTTTTTGAAATGCTTGGGAATTTTTCATTTGGTGGATATTTTAAAAAAGAAGCTATTACTCTTTCCTATGAGTTTATTACCAAGGAACTTGAGTTGCCAATTTCGTATGTGACTATTTTTACTGGGTCACAAACAGTTCCAAAGGATGAAGAGTCCCGGGCAATTTGGAAAAGTTTAGGGGTCCAAAATGTTATTGAAGAGGGAATGGAAGACGTGTTTTGGGGTCCTACGGGAAGCTCGGGTCCTTGTGGGCCTACTACAGAAATTTATTGTAAAAATGCTGACGGTGTAGACGTTGAAATTTGGAACATTGTATTTAACCAGTTTTTTTGTACCGGATCTCGCCAAGACCTTGAGGCGGGAAATGCGGAACTTAAAAATCTTGACGTTGCCGGAATTGATACGGGTATGGGATTCGAGCGCCTCGCAATGATTTCTCAAGGCACAAAGACGATTTTTGAAACCGATCTATTTACCCCGCTTGCTGCTTTGATGACCGGAGACTTTTTTGATGAACGAAGAAGGCGGATTTTTGCAGATCATATCCGGGCAAGTATGTTTTTGATTACCGATGGTATCCGCCCGTCGAATAAAGGAGCGGGGTATATTTTAAGAAGGTTGATACGAAGAATGATTGCCCTGAATGCGACGGCAGATTTTAACGCATTTCTCCATACAGCCGTTGAGATATATAAGGTGTATTATCCTGAAATTTTGGAAGAAACAGTCTCTCTAGTTTTTAATGAAGAAAAAAATAAGTTTGAAAAAACGGTAGTTCGTGGGTTGCATGAATTGAAAAGAATCGATGTGATTGATTGTGTAAGTGCATTTAAATTGTATGAAAGCTACGGCCTTCCCTATGAAACAATCAAAGAGTTTGGCGGCGATAAGGCTTTACAGTTAAACCATGAAGGCTTTGACGAAGAATTTAGAAAACATCAGGAAATTTCACGAGCTGGATTAGAAAAAAAATTCGGTGGGCATGGCTTGTTGCTTGATACGGGCGAATTAAAAGCAAAAGATGATGAAGAATTAAAAAAAGTTACACGCTTGCATACCGCTACTCATCTTTTGCAACAGGCATTGCGAATGGTATTGGGTGAGGTGGTGCATCAGGCGGGTTCTGATATTACCGTTGAACGCACACGTTTTGATTTCACGTTTACACGCAAAGTAACAGAAGATGAATTACGAAAAACAGAGGCGATTATGAATGACATTATTGCACAAGATCTTTCTGTTTCTTTTCAAGAACTGCCAATTGACGAGGCAAAAAAAACAGGAGCCCTCTATTATTTTAAAGAAAAATACCCTGAAAAAGTCAAGGTATATTATGTGGGTAATTCTTTAGAAAGTGCTTTTTCAAAAGAGTTTTGCGGTGGACCCCATGTTACGCAAACCGGAGAAATAGGCATCGTAAAAATTATGAAAGAAGAAGCGTGCAGTGCTGGTATTCGCCGTATCCGGGCAGTAATTCAGTAGTAAGTAGTAAGCTTGTCCCGCCAAGGGCGGTGGTAGTCAGTAAAACAAAACCGCTTTTCAGCGGTTTTATATTCTATACTAAAAGTGATTCCTGAATTTACTCATTATTCGTTACTAAAAGTGTGTACTCGCCGCGGGGGTTAGCCGATTGAATTTCTTGAATAACTTCTAAGATCGGGCCTCGATAAATTTTTTCAAAGAGTTTCGTAAGTTCTTTGCCCACAATTACATGGCATTCCGGCAGGTGATGGGAAATTTCCAATAATGTTTTAAGGAGGCGATAATTGGATTCATACAAAAAGACTGGACATGAAAAGGAGGCGAGTTTTTCAAAATAAGCTTGCCTACGTTTTTTGTGGGGCGGAAAGCCCAAAAAAACAAACTCCTGCAAATTTACCCCCGCAACGCACGCGAGCGTCGTAAGGGCTGAGGGGCCGGGCAGAGGAGTAATCGTAAGTTCATTTTTGAAATGCTCAAGAAGTTTGCAAATAAGCTCGTTTCCCGGATCAGAAATTCCGGGAGTTCCCGCATCAGTGACAAGTGCCAATTTCTTTTTTTGTTCTAAAAGCTCAATAATACTTCCGAGTCTGCGTGCGACATTATGTTGATGGCACGAGATAAGCCGTTTTTTAAGGTCATAGTGAGTAAGTAGCTTTTGCGTATGGCGCGTATCTTCACACAACACCACATCAGCCTCACGGAGTGCCTCTAGGGCGCGGAGTGTAATATCCTTCAGGTTTCCAATGGGTGTGGCAATAATAGAGAGATTCATATAAATATATCTTATCATTTCTCAATAAAGAGGGGAAGAGGGTCATAATTATAACGTTTTTATGATACTCCATAAGGTCTTGCACCTTTTTAAAAGGTGTGATATCCTCACGGAAGTATTTGTCTTGCATTATACAAATAACTCTTGTATACTAATTTCACCCTGTATCTATATAAGGGTGACTATTATTTCTTTTTAAAACAAAAGTGATTATGGAGCAATCCAAAGATTCGAGTAAAGAATTTATTGAGGCTGATGGTGAGGTGGGTGAACTGCTTCCTTCGGCAACATTTCGAGTAAAACTCGATAATGGTCATGAAATTTTTACTCATCTTTCAGGTAAGATGCGAATTAATCGAATCAGGTTATTGCCTGGAGATAGAGTTCGTGTTCAGATGACTCCGTATGATCTAACTAAGGGTAGAATCGTATTCCGCTACTAGATTATGAAAGTTCGCGCATCAGTTAAAAAAATGTGTTTAAAATGCAGAACCATTCGTCGAAAGAAACGAGTCATGGTTATTTGCAGCACTCCAAAACATAAACAACGACAAGGCTAAGTATGGCATTACGAATATCGGGAGTTTTACTCCCTCAACAAAAGAAAATCCAGTATGCGCTTCCATACCTTTATGGAATCGGTATTGGGTTATCACAAAAAATTCTTTTGAAACTTAAAATAAGCCCTGAAACACGAACAAAGGATTTAAGTGAAGAAGAAATGCAAAAGCTTCGTGATGAAATTGAAAAACATTTTCGCGTTGAAGGGGATTTGCGAAGAGAAATATTTTCAAACATTAAACATTTGAAAGAAGTGGGCTCTTATCGTGGAACTCGCCATAGCAAAAATCTTCCCTCTCGTGGCCAGCGCACAAAAACAAATTCACGAACACGAAGAGGAAATGTGCGTAAGACAGCCGCTTCAGGTAAGAGGAAATTAACCAAGACTTAAAATTATGTTAGATGATCAAACAATCCCTGAATTGCCTGAGACGCTTGATGAATTACCAGAGGCACCGACGGAAGAAAAAGGAAAAAAGGTAAAGGCGCTTAAAAAGAAGGGTAAGAAGAAGGGTTATCGCCAGATAGCAAGCGGCCGAGCCTATATTACGGCGACGTATAATAATACGATCGTAACGTTTACTGATGCGACAGGTAATGTAATTGCACAATCATCGGCAGGCGCATGCGGATTTAAAGGACCCAAAAAATCAACACCCTATGCCGCATCAATTATCGTCAAAAATGCGGTTGAAAAAACAAAACCCTACGGATTAACAGAAGCAGCAGTATTTGTAAAGGGAGTTGGATCAGGCAGGGAATCGGCAATTCGTGCGCTTAATGCCCAAGGTATTCAAGTTACAATATTAAAAGATATCACCCCCATTGCTCATAATGGGTGTCGTCCAAAGAAAGTGAGAAGAGTATAATATGCAACCACGTGGACCAAAATGTCGGCTGTGCCGAAGAACCGGACTAAAATTATTTTTGAAAGGCGAACGATGTTTTACAGTGAAATGCGCTATTGTCCGAAGAAATTATCCTCCGGGAGTTCAGGGTGCGAAAAAAGCAAAACCTCGATTGAGCTCATACGGGCTTCACTTGCGCGAAAAACAAAAAGCCAGAATTTTATATCGAGTTTCTGAAAAGCAATTTAGTAATTATTTCCAAAAAGCAACCCGCAAAGTGGGAAATACTGGAGAGCTCATGATTCAACTACTTGAAACACGTCTTGATAACGCGATTTTTCGTCTTGGATGGGCGCGATCACGCGATGAAGCACGACAATTTGTGGGGCATGGATTGTTTTTGGTAGATGGAAAAAAAGTAACCATTCCTTCATTTCATGTAAAAGTTGGCCAGATGATTTCTTTGAAACCATCAGCGGTAACTAAAAAAACATTTTTAGATATTGCACCCCTTTTAGTTAAACATCAGCTTCCAAAATGGCTCCACGGTGAAGTAGGTTTATTTGAAGCAAAAGTGGTAAGTAGCCCAAGTATGGAAGACGTTGGTGCAGTATTTGATATGAAATCAATCATTGAATACTACTCAAAATAATTTTTTTCAATAATAATTATATCGTATGGAACCAATTCCTTTGCCAACGAAGTTAGAATATACGCCCGGATCAAAACCAAATGAGACCATTCTTAGTATTGAGCCTCTCTATCCTGGGTATGGGCTTACCATTGGTATCGCATTGCGTCGCATATTGCTTTCCTCACTTTCAGGAGGCGCTATTGTTGCGGTTAAAATAAAGGGCGTTGATCATGAATTTTCAACATTGCCGTACGTAAAGGAAGATGTGGTTGATATTATTTTAAATTTAAAAAAACTTCGCTTTAAAGTGCATACGGATGAGCAAGTTAAAATAACGTTGCGCGCGAAAGGAGAAAAAACAGTAACAGCGAGGGATATTGAGGCAAGCAACGAGGTGGAAATTTCATCACCTGATTTGCCAATTTGTACGCTTACTAATAAAAACGCTCAAGTAGAAATGGATTTTTATATCCGCCTTGGACGAGGATATCTGCCAACTGAAAGCAGAGAAAAAGAAAAGTTAGAAATTGGCACGATTGCAATCGATGCGTTATTCATGCCAATCCGAAACGTAAGCTTGAATTTTCAAAATGTGCGTGTCGGGCAAATGACCAATTATAATCGAGCACTATTAGGTATTGAAACAGATGGTAGTATTACCGCACAAGATGCCGTACATGAAGCATGTAAAATTCTTACTGATCATTTCTCACTTCTCCTGGAGCGTTCAGGGAATGCATTACATACTCCAATGCTTGATACATCTAATGATGTTAAAGAAGAGACAGATACCAATGAAGAAGTGGATGAGGAAGAGAGCGAGCAAGATGAAGAAACGGTTGGTGCAAAGAAGAGAGGAAGGCCTAAAAAGGGCAGTTAATATATGAGACATCGAAAGAAAAAAGTTACCCTAGATCGAAAAAAAGCAGCTCGGTTGGCATTACTTAAAACACTTGCCACGCAGTTTGTGTTATATGAAAAAATAACATCAACTGATGCAAAAGTGCGTGCGCTTCGCCCATTTGTTGAGCGCCTTATTACTCGAGGAAAAACAAATACGCTTTTTTCACGAAGACATCTGTTAAAATTTTTAACCGTTCCTTCCGCGGTGTCAAAAATATTAGAAGAAATTGCACCGCGATATATCAATCGGCCAGGAGGATATACACGGATTACTAAATTAAACCAACGAAAAGGAGATGGTGCACAAACAGCAAAAATTGAATTTGTATAGAATATAAAATGATATATGGCAATAAAAGGTAAAAAAACAATTGAACGAAAAAGGCATGAAATTAATGCAGAAGGGTTGGTGCTTGGAAGGCTTGCAACGCGCGTTGCAACGCTTTTGCGTGGAAAACATAAGCCATCGTTTCAGCCCCATACTGATGAAGGGGATTTTGTTACTATCAAAAGTGTTTCAAAAATTATCATTACCGGAAAAAAGCAGGATCAAAAAAAATACCATCATTATTCAGGATATCCGGGTGGATTAAAAACAACAAATTACAAGCGGTTGGTTGAAAAAAAACCAAAGGAAGCATTTCGAAAAGCAGTCTATAATATGCTTGACTCGAATCGTTTGCGAAACCACATGATGAAAAGACTTATTATTGAATAATAGTATGGTAAAAGAAAAAACAGCGGAAAAGAAAACAGTAAAACAAAAAGAAGCTGAATCCCAGACGGCTATTCGAGCGGTTGGAAGACGTAAAGAAGCAATTGCACGGGTTCGTTTGCAACCGGGAAGTGGTGCGTTTTTGGTAAACGACAAAGATTTTAAAGAATACTTTCCCTATACAGAATTACAACGAGTTGTTCAGTCAGCGCTTACCTTGGTGAATTTACGAAATACATTTGATATCTCAGTAAAAGTTATAGGCGGAGGCATACGCGGACAAGCGGAAAGCGTACGCCATGGTATTACGAGATGCTTGCTTACCTATAATCTTGAACTTAAAAAAACATTGCGAGGTGCAGGGTTTGTTACGCGTGATCCGCGTGTAAAGGAGCGAAAAAAACCTGGATTAAAGCGAGCGCGCCGCGCACCACAGTTCTCAAAACGGTAAACAAAGAAAATGTTACTATAATGATGTATAATAAAGCTGTCACACGACAGCTTTATTTCTTACATAGTTGATATACGGGGTATGGATAAACAATCTATTGCGCGAAATTCAACCTATCTCTTAGCGGCATCTATCATTCAAAAGATTTTGAATTTGGTGTATTTTGTTTTGATTGCACGTTCCTTTGGGCCGGCTGATCAAGGGAAATATAGTACGGCTTTAGCTTTTGCCGCGCTTTTTAGCGTTGCAGTAGATTTTGGTGCAGCGGCAGTGTTGACTCGTGAAATTGCGCGGGATACCTCGAAGGCCTCACAGTATCTTTCGCATATTTTATGTTTTCGCATCGTCGTGGGTATTATCACCTATGGAGTTATTATTGCAGCAGCTTCACTGATTGGGTATTCCGGGGAGCTGCAGTTTCTTATCGCGCTTGCAAGTATTTCCATGGTACTAGATATGGTTTCAACTGCGGTGTGGGCAGTATTTCGTGGGTTTCAAAATTTTAAATATGAAGGCCGTGCAATTATTGGCACTAATTTAGTGATGGTACTTGGTGGTTGTGCATTTATTTTTTTAAAAGCTCCTTTATATTCACTCGTTGCTATTCTTATTGCGGCAAGTTTTGCAAATGTACTGTATGGTTTTTTTCTTCTTGTCACTAAATATCACATTAAATTGCAGTTTAAAATCACGTGGCCGACATTAAAATCAATTCTTCTTCTTGCTCTTCCCTTTGCCGGGGCAGCTGTTTTTTCTCGGATTTACACCAATACCGACCTGGTATTGCTTTCTCGGCTTTCCAGTGAATTTTCTGTTGGATGGTATTCTGCTGCCAATAAGGCGATTTTAGCACTCCAATTTATCCCGGCGGCTATTACTTCTGCGCTCTATCCTGCGATGAGCCAATATTGGCAACGAGAGCCAGCGCGTGTAGGGGAACTTTTTAGTAGAACATGTGTACTTCTTCTATTGTTCGTATTACCAATAGCAAGTGGTCTTGCACTTTTGGCAGAGCCGATCGTTTCGCTTTTTTACGGGTCGCAATATGGGCCAAGCGTTGGGACGCTTCAAATACTTTCATCCGCACTCATTTTTGCATTTCTTATTTTTCCCTTGGGTGTTCTTATTGCTGCTACCAATAGACAACTCGCAAACACCGCAGTGTTAGCCGGTGCAGCCTTGGTAAATGTGGTTGGGAACTGGATATGCATTCCGCTATTCGGGCTTTCAGGCGCCGCATGGATTTCGGTGGTAACGTATGGAGGGATTTTTTTAGTCGAAATGATTATTACGAGGAATTATTGGAGAGCACAAAGACTTTTTTTAGTAACAAAGTTTTTACAAATTCTTTTTGCGACGGGGTGCATGGTCTTGGTCGTTTATTTCTTAAAACCAGTAAGTTCTTTACCTATCACAATTCTACTTGGAGCTGTCGTATATTTTTTATGTATTATTTTAGTACGCGCTTTTCCAAAACGTGAATTGCAAGGGTTTATGCAGGTATTTTCTAAAAAAAATGAGACAAGTGAAAAATAGTCGATATGAAGCGAACACTTTTAATTACTCTTGATTTCTATCCTCAAACTGGTGGTATTGCACAGTATTGGAAACATCTTGGAGTTTGTTTTGATCCGCAAAAATGGATAGTACTTGCACTGCCACTTCCATTCGGGATGCAGGAACTACAAACATCCTATCGTATAATACGGAAAAGTTTTTTTTCTAAGTGGGTATTACCTCGCTGGATCAAATTATTTTTCGTAACCCTTACTCTTATTAAAAGAGAGCAAATTGAGGTTGTGGTAGTAAGTCATCTCTTACCAGTAGGAACGATCTTGTGGCTTTGTAACTTTTTTATAAAAATTCCCACCATTATAGTGAGCCACGGTATGGATGCAAGCTTGCCACATACAAGTTTTAGAAAAAAAATACTTTGCAAATTTATTCTTAATAGTGCATATTTGTGCATTGCAAATAGTGAGCAAACGGCGCGTAATCTTATGGCGCTTGGGTGTCCAAAGGAAAAAATAACCACCATATACCCGTGCCCATCACTTGATTTTTCTGATACTGATGCGAGTATCTTTGATTCAAAAAGATTACTTGAAGAAATAGCAGGCAAAAGAGTTCTTTTAAGTGTTTCAAGACTTGTAGAGCGCAAAGGCCACGAGTATGTTTTGCGGGCACTTCCATCTATCCGCACCTCACTCCCTGATTGTGTCTATGTTATTATTGGTGATGGGCCCCATCGCGCGCATCTTGAACAAAAAGTAAAAGAACTAAGGTTAGAGTCCTGTGTATTTTTTTGTGGTGAACTGCGTGGAAAAGCATTATGTGATTGGTATAGCCGCTGTGATCTTTTTATTCTTACCCCCTTTGAGCTTTCAAATCGCGATACGGAAGGGTTTGGTATAGTATATTTGGAGGCAAATTCTTTTGAAAAGCCAGTGATCGGCAGCCGGTGCGGAGGAGTGCCTGACGCGATCATTGATGGTGAAACAGGATTATTAGTTGATCAAAAAAATAGTAATCAGATCACTAAGTCAGTCGTTCAATTATTAGATAATGCATTTTTAGCAAAAAAGCTTGGTTTGAATGGAAAAATTCGCGTTCAAAAAGAATTCCAGTGGGAACAAACAGCTGAAAAGTATAAAAGTATTCTTTCATAATTTTTTTAATTAACTGATGAACTGGCTAACTGGCAAACTTATTAACTTGTTTCTATGATTTCCATTATTATTCCAATTTTAAATGAAGCGGATGTTATCCATAAAACACTTACCTCACTTTTCAATCAAGCGTACAAGGATATCGAAATTATTGTGGTAAATGACGGTTCAACAGATACTCTCGATGAAGTAGTAAAACCATGGTTAGAAAAAATTACCTACATTAAATTTGAAAAAAATATAGGGAGACAAATTGCGAGGAACGCCGGTCTTGCAGTAGTGAAGGGTGAATATATTTTTGTGTGTGATGCGGATATCACCATGCAAGCCAATTGTCTTGAAAAAATGGTAGACGCATTGCAAAAAAATCCCCGAGCAGCATTTGCCTATTCTGCCTTTTTGTGGGGAAACAAAACTTTTACGAGTTTTCCGTTTGACGTTAAGAGATTACAGCAGATGAATTATATTAATATGGCAAGTTTAGTGCGACGTGAATTACACCCTGGTTTTGATGAGCAAATCGGAAAATTTCAAGAGTGGGATGTGTGGCTCACACTGCTAAATAAAGGATATGAAGGGGTATATATTCCAGAAATTCTTTTTTCATTCGGTCCGCCGCGAAAAGTTGGCTTAAGCGTATTGTTACCGGGGTTTATGTACAAAATCCCTTGGAAAAAATTCGGCATTCATATCCGCGCAATAGAACAATTTGAGCATTGGAAAAAAATAGTCCAAAAAAAACACGGGATTATATAAGGCATTCCGCCTTGACTTTTACGGCCTGTTTGTGTTAAATATAGACATTATTTTTGTTCGTTGAAATTTGAATAAAAAAACAAGGAGAAACAAATGAGAGTATTTACCTGGGAAGAAATAGCGTGCAATCGTGTTCCTAAGTATGAGAGTTTTGCTGTTATGAGTGATTATATTCGCAGAACGCTTGAGCAATGCGATGTGATTCATGGCGCAATTCTGTGCGGCTCATTTTTAGGTGGAAGTCATTCACTCGCGAGCGACATAGATTGTTTTTGTATCTATGACGCTCGTGATGTTGATATCGTAATGGAGCTTTTAAATACCATATCGCAAATGGCAGAAAGTTTTTCAGTACCCATTGAATTTATTACTGTACAGGAAGCTTTTGCAAAAACGCCGTTTAATCCGATTGGGCCGCTTTTTCGCGCTCATATTCAATGGGCTGCTGATAATGGCGGGGTCATTAAGAAAAATCCACTAGAACTTCTTGGTAAAAGCGCAAGAACCGTTACTGAGGAATTGGTACAGTATCTTTCACATCGAATTTCATGGCTTGAAAAAATGATGGCTGAATATTCTACGTTATCGCCAGAAAAACAGGCACGTGTTCTTTCAAAAGTTCTAGACCCCTATCACATTGCCCGTAAAGTATTGCAAGCAATGGGTTTTGAAATGGCTCATGGTCCGAAAAACGCTATCATTACCCAATATGACTTGAGTATTGATTCAAAATATTTAAAAAATATGTTCAATACACTTCATAAGGCAGCGGTTGATTACACAGGGATGGTTAACTATTATGTCTCAGAACCTTCTTATGCTCAATATAGACATGCACTCAAGGGTATTGAGGAATTGATTCCGATAGCTCTTAATTATCTTCATGAGAGCGCTCGTTTTATTCTTTCGCATCCTCGTTTTGGTTTGTGTTCACCACATGCCAATAATCCGGTATTTTCAGATTGATCTTTTGTAGCCCCGTCCCGATGTTCATCGGGACGGGTTTGGTGTTTCTAAGGTGTACGCATCTGCCAATGTATAGTCGCCAATTGCGGTACGAGTAAGTGTTTCGCAGTAGGCGCCACATGCTAAGCGATTGCCAATATCGCGAGCGAGCGCACGAATATACGTGCCGCTTGAAACGGTGGTACGGAACGAAAGGCGAAGCCATGTGCATGAAAGTAATTCAAGTGAATGAATTGTTATTTCCTTTGACTTAAGATCAGGTTGAATTCCTTCTCGCGCAAGTTCGTATGCTTTTTTACCTTTAATTTTTTTTGCCGAGTAGGCAGGAGGCATCTGATCGTATTGCCCAGTAAATGAAGTAAGTACTTTTTTAATATCCGTTAAACTAACCACATCATTTTCCGCGGCCGCGGATAATGATGTAATCTCTCCTGTGAGATCATCGGTTGTGCTTCGTGCCCCAAGTAAAATTGTTGTCTCATATGTTTTCCAGAGATTCAGAAATTCTGCTTGGCGGCGAGTCCATTCACGACCGATAAGAATAATAAGAAGCCCGCTCGCAAAAGGGTCAAGCGTGCCTGCGTGGCCCACACGTTTGATACCGGTGAGTTTTCGTACACGTGCAACAATATCATGGGATGTTGGCCAAACGGGTTTATTGATAAGTACCATGCCTGATTTTGGAAGTTGCATATATTACGCGATACTAATATACTAATTCATACGAATTAAACAAATGAATTTAATTTGTATTTATTACTGACTACCACCGCCTTTGGCGGGGCAAGCTGTCTACTTACTACTTATTGTATGCTTTCCATTATTACCGTAAGCTGGAACGTGAAAGAGCATTTGAGGCGATGTTTGAAATCGATAGCTCAGTATGCCCCACATGTGCCGTTTGAAATTATTGTAATTGATAACAATTCGCATGATGGGAGTGCGGATATGGTAGCAAGCGAGTTTCCTTACGTCAAACTTATTAGGAATAATGGAAATCTTGGATTTGCAAAAGGATGTAATCAGGGAGCAAGAGTAGCACAAGGAGAATTTCTTTTTTTCTTAAACCCAGACACCGAAGTAACCGCAGGTGCCCTAGATACGTTAGTTACGTTCTTCGAAAAAAATCCTTCCACGGGGCTCGTTGCTCCACGTATTGTGGAAGAAAATGGAAAACTATTGTATTCTATTCGGCGGTCTCCAACCCCTCTTATTTTTTTAGCCACTCTTTTAAAATTTCAAAAACTTTTTCCAAACCTTCCATTCTTTCAAAAATACTATGCGCATGATTTTGACTATACGAAAGAAGGGAGTATTGAACAGCCACAAGGGGCCGCAATGGTTATGCGAAAAAAAGTTTTCGATATACTTCATGGGTTTGATGAACGATTTTTTTTGTGGCTGGACGAGGTTGATTTATGTAAACGCATTGCAGATGCCGGTTTTAATTTGAAATATACACCACATGTAACAATTATGCATGCAGGTGGAAAAAGTTTTAGACAAAAGAGAATTTTAGAACGGCAACTGTTATTTTTTCAAAGCAGTGCGCAATATACGAAAAAACATTTTGGTTGGAAAAAAGCATGGTATGCACTGCTTCCCATGCAATTATATATTGCATTGCTTTCAAAACCACTCTATACGATTATTGCATTGGGTATTGCGAGCGCAGAACTAGTTTCGTATATTGGATATGGTAATCCATTTGTAAGAGATCTCGGATTTTATGGTGTGGCAGTGCTGGCATTTTTTCTTACGCTCATGCGACTTGAATATGGAATTATGATACTAGCTGTCGAGCTTATTATAGGGTCAAAAGGCCATTTATTTTTTACTAGCCTCGGCGGACATGAAATTGGTATTCGTATTATTCTTTTTGGAATTGTTTTTCTTGTATGGCTTTTGCAATTTTGTTATTCGTTATACAAAAAGAATAATTATTTTAGCAATTCATTTTTTACCTCGAAACTTTTCATTCCCCATAGTATACTTGCAGGTTTAGTGGTGTTGGGAATAGGGAATGGCATAGTTCAAGGAATACCAGGTGATAATATATTTAAGGATGCAAACGGTTGGTTCTTCTTTCTTGCCGTGTTTCCACTTTATCAAGGTATTCAAAAAAAAGAACATATTCAACGATTACTTTCCATTTGCGCGATCGCCCTTTGTTTTCTTGTTTTAAAAAGTTTGCTTGCATTGTATATCTTGGGTCATCAAGGGTTTGGATATGAGACTATCTATTCTTTTTATCGTTGGATTCGTACAACCGGAGTGGGAGAGGCCGCGCACTTAGGAATGAATGTATACCGTATTTTTTTTCAGAGCCACTTTTATTTACTACCAGGGCTTTTTATTATTTTAAGCTATCTTGCCGTTACTAAAAAATCTCTCAAAAAATTAAGTTTTTTATATGTGCTACTTACCGGTGTTATTACGACGCTGCTCATTAGTTTTTCAAGAAGTTTTTGGATCGCAGGATTTGTAACACTCTTGTGTTTTGTTGGTGTATCATTTTTGGTGAAATTTTCAGCAAGGCAATTTTTTAAAACACTTATAATAGGTTTTTTTGCAAGCATAATTTCGCTTGGTCTTATTTTTGGGATTACCCGCTTTCCAATACCCGAAACCGAAGGTGGGTTTGATCTTTCACTTCTTAAAAACCGCTTTGCAAGTGATGAGGCAGCGCTGGTTTCGCGTTGGCAAGCATTGCCGGTACTCGTGAATGTGTTTATAAAAAATCCACTCGTAGGATATGGATTTGGAAAAGAGGTTACCTATTTTTCAAGGGACCCACGGGTGTTAGAAAAAAATGCGACAGGAGAATTTACAACGTATTCGTTTGAGTGGGGCTATCTTGATATCCTTATTAAATTAGGGGTGCTTGGTTTATTGGCTGTGTGTATGCTTTTAGTATATGTAATTCGAATTGGGTTGAAAGCATATACCGCGTGTAAAGATTCCCAAGATTCATATCTAGTGCTTGGCTTGCTTTTGGGGCTTTGCGCACTTATTATTACTCATATATTTACGCCATATCTTAATCATCCATTGGGCATTGGGTATCTCATTTTTTGTTCCGTTGTCTTTGAGCGATTTATGAAGATTTTTTCAAATAGCCGTGGATGAATTCTTTTCCGGTTAATGGTTTTTTTCCTTCAAGCTGAAGCTGGTCTACTACAAGAGACGTATCTTTACATTGAACATAGAGTGTATCATGTTCACAAAAAAAAGTTCCAAGTACTTGATTCGTTAAGGGTGATGAAGTTGGGGCATGGCTTTTAAGTAATTTGATTCTTTTTGTATTCCATGTCGCCCAGGTCCCAGGCCAGGGATTGAGTGCGCGTATCATTCGTTCAATTGTTTCTGCACTTTTTGAAAAATCTAAAACCCCTACATCTTTTTTATAAAGCTTGGTATAGGTTGCTGCGTTGTGGTCTTGCTCGCTGGGTGTAAGAGTTTTTTCTATAAGGGAAAGAATCGTTTGAGCTAAAAGCGGAGAACCATGTGTAATAACTTTCTCTTGGAGTGTGTGTGCGGTTTCATCTTTTTCAAGCGAAATACGTTTTTGTATAAGAAGTGGGCCATGATCCATTTTTTCATCCATGAGCATAATACTAATGCCAGTTTCACTATCACCATTAAGAATGGGTGCCTGAAAGGGAGCGGGTCCTCGGTATTTTGGAAGAAGTGAAGGGTGAACATTTATAAAACCAAGAGGGGGAATATCAAGAAGTTCTTTGGGTAAAATTTGACCATAGGCGATTAGTACGCAAAGGTCTGGCCGAAGAGTTTTAATCTGTTCAATAAAATCCTGTGAAGAACATTTCACCGGTTGAAGGACTTGAATTCCATGTTCAAGAGTAACTGTTTTTACGGGAGATGCTTCGAGATGCAAGCCCCTACCGACGGGTTTATCTTCCTTTGTTACAACCGCGATTGGCTTGAGGTCATGAGAAATCAAATATTCCAAATAACGCGCAGCCCAGTGTTCAGTTCCAAAATATATATATTTCATACTACATGTTCTTTACTAGGCGGAAGAGCTTGTGAGCTTTTTTGATAAATAGTATTCCATCGAGGTGATCAATTTCGTGCTCAAGACATTGCGCAAGAAGCCCTTTTGCATCGATCTGTTGTGGTGCGCCATCACGATCAAAATATGAAACAGAAAGGCTTTTGTACCGTTTGACAATTCCTATAATATTAGGAACTGAAAGACACCCCTCCTCGCTATCACTTTTAAGTAGCGAGTGTTTTTTTATCACCGGATTAATAATGACAAGCGCATTCTTTTTTTCTTGTGTACGGTAGTTTTCATACTTGGCTGGTTCGGGACATAGGACGGCGATACGATAGGATTGGTTTACCTGCGGCGCAGCCAGGCCAATCCCATCTTTGGTATACATCGTTTCAATCATGGTATCAATAAGTTTTTGAACCGAACTTTTTTGTATATTCAAAACTTCTTGAGCGCGCATCTCAAGTGTCGGGTGACCCATGGTAATGATTGGCAAAATTTTTGACATAAACTTACTACCACCGCCTTTGGCGGGGCAAGCTGACTATTATTTTAGAATGTTATCGGGTCTCTGTCAATCATCCATCCGGGCGGTAATGTACGGAGAAAAGAAAATAACTCTTGAGGAAATGTTTTTGCACGCAATAAAAGATATCCTTTGTCTTTTTTCGTTTTAGGTTTGCTAAAATTATATTCAATTGATTCCCCAAATTGTTTTTTAAGTGTTTGCAGAAGATTCTCACACATTTGAGAATTTGATTTTGGAAAAATTTTTATTATCTGTGAGTACGGTGGAAGGGACTGCGTATTTCTTTCAATACGTAGCTTTTCATAAAATTGTGAAAGTGATTGAAGTGAAATTTTTTCAAAGGGATATGCTTGCTCTCTAAAAATTTGTATGAAAAGCGGTATGTTATGTTGGCGAGTGAGCATAACAAAATTCATGCATTCTTGGAATTGCTGTTCTGATGAGCGAAAGTCAGTTTTACTAATCATCGGGTCACCATGTAAAATCGCAATAAGCCCTAGTGAACGAATATACTCAGAATAGGCGTTTACAAAATAACTTGTTCCAATAATGATACTAGGAGTAGGTGAAAGTAGTAGTTCACTATTTTTCTTTTTCTCTTCCTTTATGCATTCGTAAATATTTGTTTGGGGAAATATTTTTCGGAGTTCTTCGGCAATACGCTCAATGCCGTATCCCAAGAAATGATACGATGACCCATGACATGAAGGGCAGGTGAGTGGCAGTTCTTGCGTGTCATGGCACGTGGGACAGGAGAGAATATTTTTTTGTTTTGAGTAAGTTTTTGGTTGTGCGCATTGGTTGCATTCAAAAAGATAGTGGCATGTTTTGCATAGGACTGATTTTCCAAACCCTTTACGATTCATGAAAAGGAATACTTGCTTATTTTTTTGCAAAGTAAGCGGTATTTCATCAAGCAGTTGCTGAGAAAGAAAACTATTTGTTCCTTTGCGCCATTCTTGATTAAGTTGAATTATTCGGATTGGGTAAGATTTCACAGGATCATGATTTAGTACATGTCGTTCTAATTTTTTATTTTCCCAATCTTCCAGACGCGGCGCATGGCTTACACTTAGAAATTCTGCTTTAGAAAATTCACACAAGTTTAATGCAACATCGCGTGTATCATAGCGAGGATTTAAATCAAACTGTTTGTATTCGCGCCTGTGCGAGCGATCAATAATAAGCGTTGCAAGTGTCGGAATATTTAGAAAAAGCGAACTTCGCGTGCCAATAATAATAAGTGGTTTTCCGCTCATGCAATTTATATATGTCTGCAGATGTTGAGATGGAGTTGATATGCCTGTGGCGCACAGTGTGACGTGGGGATATTTTTTTTCAAAATACTGTGCGAGGCGAAAAGCATCTTTTGCTAATGGGCACAAAATTAATGTTTGTGTTTTTTCTTTGATGTTTTTCGATACCACCTGATTATAAAACTCGATTTTTTTTGCATTATCTAGACACACATAAAGCGAAGATGGACTTGGTTTGTGAATGTGATTTTTTTTGATTAACGGAATATCAATTGCTTTTTTTTGTGGAAGCACTGGCACACACATAAGCGCGGGAAGGGTTTTTGAAATACAATAATACTCACTAAACCAATCAATGAGTTTTAGTTGATGCGGTGAAATAAGCGGTTGGGGCGAGAAAAGCCCAGATACATTTTTGAGCTTTAATTGTTGATTTTCGGATTGGTCTATATCTTTTGAAATTTTTGTAACTATTCCCCACAGAAGTGATTGACGAAATGGAATACGAACAATATGGCCAGGAGCCAGGGAATTTGTTAATTTTTCATCCACGCTATAATCAAATTCTCCCAATGAAGAAGGGAGTCTGATAAGCGGAATAACTTTAGCAATTAACATAGGTAACAGCTTAAAACGTATATTCAACGACGACATGGCCTACTCCGACATTTCCTTCGTATGAATAAAATTTTGTACGATAGGAAAGATTATGAAGTGATCCTAAAAGTGTAAGTATTGCCGGTATTCCACATGCGGCTACGGATTGAATTAATTCCGTTTGAAAAGGTTCAAGCTTTTTTTTCTTTGTATTACGTAATGTTTGTACCCATGCCTCATCAAATTTTTTTGCATCTTCATGAAATCCGCCGGGTGCTTCGTTTGTTAGGCGATGGGAAAGATTTGCCGACGCAAGTATCACAGATTTTTTTGGAAAACTTTGAAGTGCATTTTTAAGAAGTATTCCGTATTGTTCGCAATGAAGAAGTGATACCGTTTCAGGAATATGAAGTATCACAATCTTACTTAGTAATTTTTCTGCTAAGAAATAGAGTGGAATACTTGTTGGATAATCCATCTGTTCTTCGCTTCGATAACTTGGAATAATGGCGTGTTGTACGAATTCATTTTTTATCGCATCGGCAAGTACGTGATCTGTTTGATAACTGTTTTTTGTTTCTAGGTCCCCGAATTGCTCATAACTCGCTTTGTATGATTCACCTGGTACTGCCAGATAGAGCTCTTGGGAATTTTTTTGTAAGGAAGCATGTGAGGAAATAATAATAATACATTCTGGGTTTAATCGCTCGAGTTTCTTTTTTATCTGATTGAGAGAATGAATAGTAAGGTCAACTTTACTCACAAGCTCCTTTCCGATAGTGGGGAGTAAAACGGGTGAGTGGGGAACAAGTGCGCTATAGATGAGTGGCATACCTTACGAAGTAAAAAGTTATCAAGTTATAAAGTCTATAAAGTAAAATTATTAGTATTACCGGCTAACTTACTACCACCGCCTATGGCGGGGCAAGCTGACTACTTACTACTAATTGGGGTTCGGGTTCTTCTTCAGGAATTTCAATGCCAAGATCAACCTCGTCTCCTTCTTGATGAAGATCAAGCGTAGTTCCTTGCGATATGACAACTTGTGAAAAATCAAACCCTAATGCGCTAAAAGCTTCCAATGAAGTGATTGGCCGTTTTAACCCTTCAGAAATAATATAGATACGGTCTTCATAGGAATATTTCACAAGAGTGCCATCATTAAACATTACTGGTTCCCCCTCATCGAAAGTTTCAAGTTTTTTTGATGATATTTTTTTTATCTTCCAGTGTCTGAAATTTGTTTTAAGGAGCACTTCTTCAAGAAGCGGTTGCTTTATGGTATCACGAACAAGAAATACGCTTTTCGTTTCCTTATCTTGTACAAGCTCACCTAACGGGTTTTTATTTTGAACCGAAAGAGACCCTGCTAGATTGTAGCTTTCTACATCATTTTTTGATGCCCTTATAAGTTCGTCAGGATTATATCCTATCTTGCGGAAAAGTGCCATGGAGGGGATATGGTAGCGCTTATCATCAATAATCAAATAGATCTTTTTTTGAGGATCACGCAAAAGTGAATATTGCGGATAGGAGATTGGTGAACCGCGTTCATATAAGTCAAGGCTATGGGGTTCCACGGTCACGAGAGAGCGGGCATGATAGCGTGATAAAAATATATTCTTTGATTTAAAGAGCCTTTTTGCACCCTTTGAAATAAGCCAAATATCACTACTTCCTTTTTCCTGCACCACCATGCCATCCGGAAATATTTTTGCAAAGTATCGCTGCCATATTTTCCAAAAACTATAGTTCCCGCGTATATGCGGGGTATAGTTATATAAAATTGCGGTTGCCCAGTTTTGCGGGATCACAGAAGTCGTATCAACGGTTTGGGATTTCAGCGGCTTATAGCGAAATTCATCCGGGTGCTCTTTATAATAATTTTTACGCCAGGCGGCTTTATGTATTTGTGTCCAAAAACCCTTGAGCCCGGAAAGGCCCGGATCATCTTTTGAGCAGGAGTCACATACACCATACCCCGTTGCCCACTCAAGAGCATCCTTCGTGGGTTGGGGGTTTTCAATGAGGCTTTGTTCTTTTTGTAAAAGTACTAGGAGTACTTTGGGGTTCAGATGATAACTGGTAGCAGCACTCCAAATAGCATCTGCTGCTAAATGGGTTTCTCCTTGCGAATCAGTAGTAGTATGTCGTGCAAGCGCAGATCCCTTTTTTTCAAGAAATCGTTGTATTTCTTTTGCACTCATGTCATCTGTATTAAAAAAATCGCTATCAGGAATGATAAGATTAGGATCAAAAGAAAGTCCCCGTGCGGGCACGGGGAGTAATGTTGCGATAAGAATAAGCGTAATGAAGTATTTCATGAACTTTGATTAGTGCGCATGCTCAACTTCTCGATGTTTTACAATTACTTTATCTTTTAAAACATCAATAGTGATCGCTTCACCCTCTTTTACATTCCCTTGAATAATATCCATGGCTAACGGGTTAAGAATCAGCGTCTGGATAGCTCGGCGTAAAGGCCGGGCACCAAACAGGGGATCAAACCCACGTTCCTCAAGAAGTTTAATGAGATGATCAGTAAAAGAGACGTTAATATCTTGTTTTTTGAGCTGCTCGTGAACCTGTACAAGTTGTATGTCTATGATAGCACGAATCTCCTTTTTTGTCAGGGGGTGGAAGGTAATAATTTCCGAGATTCTATTAAGGAATTCGGGCTTGAAGTTTTTTTGTAAAAGCTCATAAATTCGCTCTTTCATTTTATCTTCACTGATCACCGTGTGTGATCTGTCGGCTTGTTCACTAAATCCTAAGACTCCTTCCCGGATCATGTCACCGCCGAGATTTGATGTCATGATAATAATCGTATTTTTAAAGTTTACTTTTCGTCCCTTTGCATCCGTTACGTGTCCGTCATCAAGGATTTGAAGAAGAACATTAAAAATTTCCGGATGAGCTTTCTCAAGTTCATCAAAGAGAATAACGCTATAGGGCTTGCGGCGAACTTTTTCCGTGAGCTGGCCGCCCTCATCATACCCGACATATCCAGGAGGGGATCCAATTAATCGTGAGAGTGAATGTTTCTCGCCAAATTCACTCATGTCAATTCGAATTAATGCTTGCTCATCATTAAACATAAATTCAGCTAAGCTTCGCGCGAGTTCTGTTTTTCCTACCCCCGTAGGGCCGATGAAAAGAAACGAGCCTATGGGCTGTTTTTCATCTGAAAGCCCGGCACGTGCACGGCGGAGTGCGTTGGCAATGGCGCTAATTGCTTCTTGCTGGCCGACTACTCTCTTGCCAAGTTGGGTTTCTGCGTTTTTTAGTTTTTCTGCTTCAGTTTGTAAAATTTTAAATGCAGGGATTCCAGTCCATTTCGCAACAACTAATGCAATATCTTCTTCATTTACTTCTTCTTTCAAAAAGCGGTGTTTTTTTTGTAACGACACGAGTTTGGATGTAGTTTTTTTTAGTTCCTTTTCAAGTTCAGGAATTTTCCCATAGCGAATCTCAGCAACTTTTGAAAGGTCAACGTGCCGTTCTGCAATATCTGCTTCCTGTTTTGATTTTTCAATTTGTGAACGGAAGTCACGAATTTGCGTGATAAGGCCTTTTTCATGATTCCAATCCATTTCAAGTTTTCGTGACTCTTCCTGAATTTCTGCCAATTCTTTTTCAAGTTCTTTGAGTCGTTCCTTTGCATGCTTATCCGATTCTTTTTGAAGTGCTTGCTTTTCAATTTCAAGTTTTAAAATAGATCGTTTGAGCCGATCAAGTTCAACAGGCTGGCTATCAATTTGAAGCCGGATGGCTGAAGTTGCCTCATCAATTAAATCTATTGCTTTGTCTGGCAAGAAGCGATCGGTAATATAGCGATTTGAAAGAATGGCAGCTGAAAGAATAGCGGCATCCGCGATACGTACTCCATGATGGATTTCATATTTTTCCTTAATACCCCGTAGGATTGCAATCGTATCATCAACGGAAGGCTCAGATACCATAACGGGTTGGAAGCGACGTTCAAATGCGGGGTCTTTTTCAATATGTTTTTGATATTCGCGTAATGTCGTTGCACCGATTGTTCGAAGTTCTCCGCGGGCAAGTGCGGGTTTAAGCATATTAGACGCATCAATAGCGCCATCAGCGCCTCCTGCACCAATAACGGTGTGAAGTTCATCAATAAAAAGAATTACCTTGCCAGCGGCTTGGGAAATTTCTTTCAGTACTGCCTTTAAGCGATCTTCAAAATCTCCGCGGAATTTTGTTCCTGCAATTAAAGCACCTCCATCAAGAGATAAAAGTTCTTTGTCTTTTAAAGATTCTGGTACATCGCCCGTTGCAATACGTATTGCAAGCCCTTCAGCAATAGCGGTTTTTCCAACGCCAGCTTCACCGATTAAAACCGGATTATTTTTTGTTCTTCGAGAAAGCACTTGCATGACGCGCCTAATTTCTTCATCACGGCCAATTACAGGGTCAAGCTTTTCTTGTTTCGCTTGGTCAGTAAGATTGATTGCATATTTTGATAATGCTTGGTACTTGCTTTCAGGGTCTGCATCAGTTACTTTGTGGTGGCCTCGAAGCTGTGCAAGAATTTTAAGAACCGTATCGTACTCAACTTTCATTTCGCTAAGCATTTGCCCGGCACGTGAAGGGGTTTGAATAAGTGATAAAAAAAGATGTTCGGTACTGATAAATTCATCACCGATTTTTTTTGTTTCTTTCTGTGCCTGAGAAAGCACTTGCGCAACTTCCCTTGAAAGATATACTTGCGCTGCCGGCCCTTGTTCAATTCGGGGAAGGAATTGAAGTTCTTCTTCTAAACGCTCCTCAAGCCATGAACTATTAATTTCAAGTTTATTTAATAAACTTGAAACGATGCTTTCGGGCTGAGTGATAAGGGCAACAAGCAGGTGAAGGGGGGTCATTTCTTGGTGTCCCCGTTCCGCAGTAATCATGTGGGCGGTTTGCAATGCTTCGTGTGCACGTGTAGTAAAATTATTGTTCATCATAGTGATATATTGCGCCATAGCTTTATGCGAAGGCGAATTAGCAGTCAGTTAATGAGAGTGCTAAAAGTAGTATACGAGACTTTATTTAGCTTGTCAATATAGGTAAAAATACGGTACTCTATAGGATATAATGGGAGTTTTTCAGTTAAGAATAAATATGGTTACAAAATATAATATCCTTGGAGTTCCAATACATAACCTTTCGTATAAAGAAGTAGAGACACTCCTTACTGGTTGGCTTACTCAAGGCGAAACCGTTTTTCATCAAATCGTTACTACAAATCCCGAATTTATTATGGAAGCACAGAAGAATGAGCAATTTAGGGCTGTATTACAGGCAGCGGCACTTTCTCTTGCGGATGGTTTTGGGATTGCATGCGCATCATTATTTGTATACAGAAAACCAATTGAGCGTATTACAGGGGTACAGGCGACATTCGTGCTTTGTGGATTGGCGCAGAAATATGATAAAAAAGTTTTTTTGCTCGGGGCTCTTCCTGGGGTTGCTGAAAAATGCGCACAAGAACTTCGAAAGCGTTTTTCAAAGTTGAATATTGTTGGGGCCGAGGAGGGTATTCCTGTGG
>ORJL011163758.1_pt1 | contig 37168 bp, 33 predicted proteins | sample 1779941 | NCBI WGS metagenome assembly ORJL01 (sample SAMEA104232317, study PRJEB22302) | groundwater metagenome | biome: forest; feature: aquifer; material: groundwater | place: USA | collected 2011-08-07 | depth 5.8 m | reverse complement strand
GCCAACCTCACCACTATTGCACGCACTGTAGCTGATCGAACCTAGCATGTACAAATCTCTCGTAACCATCAGTGAAGCCCAGGGACGCAGGCCAGGCCCAAATCCCCTGCCCCCCCCCATTTTGCACCAGAAACTAGACTAGGCAGCGTAGAAGAACCTAGCTTTGCTCTTACGCTTGTCCAGCTCGGCGCCCTCTTGCGTTTCATCGCCGTCAACCCTGGGGCCTTCGACGTTGATTTCTTCCGCTTGTGCCTCTACCAGTTGCTCGATATTCTCCGCGGTCTGCTCAACGCTCATTGGCTGCCTCTCCTCCTGTTTCTTCATTACCTGATATGATATCGCCCGATCGTCGGTCCGTCTGTGAACGGCTTCACATCAGCCGGGATCAGTATATCTGCTGGTGCAGCTCCTCCGGCCTTCGGATGATAATCTTTCCTCCGTCGAGTTTGATCAGACCCCGTTGTTGATAGAAACCCAGCCACTTGTTGACGCTCTCGCGCGTGGTGCCCACGATCGCTGCCAGTTCTGCCTGGGTGAGAAAGGGGTCGATACTAATGCCTCTGGGGGTCACCTGTCCCTGTCGTTCGGCCACATCCAGTAGGACCTTCGCCAGCCGGCCGGGCACGCGGAGAAACACCGCGTCCTCCAGCATCTCGTCAGTTCGGCGAAGACGGCCAGCCAGCGCGGAGAGTAGCTTGACGGCAGCCTCAGGGTGCACTTGCAGGAAAGCCAGGAAGCTGGCGCGGCTCAACTCCAGGAGGTGGCACGGCTCAAGCGCCACAGCATCGGCGGACCGGTTATCTCCGTCGAGCAGCGCCAGCTCTCCAAAAAGATCGCCCGTTCCCAGCAGGGCCAGCGTAACCTGCTTGCCCTCCGGAGAGACGACCCCGATCTTGACCCGTCCCGATTCGATGATGTAGCAGGCCGTGCCCGGATCGTCCAGATGGAATATGAACTCGCCTTTGTAGTAACGACGCTTTTGAAGGGAGGCAGCCAGGACATCGAGGTCAGGGGCTGAAAGCCCAGAGAAGAGGACAACCTGCGCCAGGACCCGAGAGGTGCTCATGCGCTGCTCCTTTGGGTGGGACATCGGCGCAGCGACAACTATCTTCCTACCCCTTCCCCACAGCGCAGCTACCGAGTCATTGTCTTGGTTGCAGCTAGATTATAGCCGACGGGCCGGTACTGTCAACATGTGCCCCTGATGGTACGTCCGGCAGGCTGCTGGCACGAACCCTAATCGCCGGACAATACGACGCTACTGCGCGCCTCGTCGCACTCGCCACATCCTGCGCTGGGAGGATGGAGAAACAGGAGCGGGTCGCCGGCCAGGTGTTCGATTGTAATCCTCACGATGTCCCGGGAGCGTGCGAGCCGTGCGAGGGCTTGTCCCACCATCCCTTCAAGCTGGAGGCCCTCCGCTCGTAGCCATCCGTCTGCGAGGGCGAAGCGCATGCAGCAATGATCGTTCTCTCCGTAGTCGATCCGGACCGGACGTTGGTCTTGGAGGACCGTGCAATGCTTCGGCACGCGGTACGGGACGCCCGCTAGGAGCTCTGCCAGGTGGATTGTTGAATCGCTATCGTGGCCGACTCCAAGAAGGAGCACCTGACCATCCAGCTCGTATACACGACCGACAGGGCTTTCGGGGGAGTGGGGCGGTATGGGCAGTGGACCGGACGTGATCCGTTCCGCCAGTGGGCCGGCCGCCGCAAAAGCAAACGGGTGGTTGCTTCGGACCACTCCAGGTAGACGCCAGAAGGTGTCTGCCACGACGCCGAGGTCCGGAGCGGCCGGGGTGGTCACCGGATCGAAAGGCTGGTCCTCGCCACCGGTCCACGAAGGCATGACCAGCGTACCGTTGGGGCCGAGGGCGGCTCGGAGTGCCTCGATCAGGCCCAGCGGTCCTCCCGCGATAGGTCGTACGGCTCGGAAGGAAGTATGCACGAGCAAGACACCACCCCGTTCGACTCCAAGGGACCGGAGCTGGTGGGCTACATCGGCCCGACTCAGTTCACGCTGTGGGGCCTGGCTGTCCATGATGGAAACCCGGTGGAACGCCGGCGCGTTCGGGCTCGTGGGTGTGCGGGCGTTGCAGCTTCCCGACAAGCATCGAGTACTCGACAACTTCTTCGCCCAGATGATACAGGCGTTCCTCGAACTTGAAGCCCGCCTCCGTCATCAGGCGAGCCCATGTCGATTTGGGGAACAGGCCTGTGACATGCCGGTCGAGCTCGATACGCAAATGACCATGCTGCTGGATGAAGTATACGTATATTGTCCGCATGGTGGTATCCGTCGGGTCAGGATCGTCAGCGTATTCGGAGTAGGTAAACTGGGCGTTTCCAAGGGAATGCGTGGCGTAGTCTACGTACGGCGCGCTGAAGGTCTCGCGGAAATGATCAGGAGTCGTGATGAGGATGCCACCCGGCTGCAGATGGGCGGCGGCCGTTACGAACGTCGCCTGAAGATCGTCCTCGGTGAGCATATAGCTGATTGCATCATGAATCAGAACAGCCTCAAACTTGCGACCAAGCCTGATCGACCTCATGTCTCCCCGGATGTGCTTGACAGAGGGATTCAGTCGCTTCGAATGAGCCAGCATCTTCGACGAGATATCCACGGCGGTGGCATCGAAGTCGGAAGTGAGGTGGGAGAGGTTGTGTCCCCCGCCCACGCCAAGATCGAGTATGTGGTGTCTGCCCGGACCGAGCGTCTCTCGCAGGGCCAGTCGCCAGTATTCCGCTTCTTCGGCATAGTCCTCAGGAGGGCTCACCAGTGGCCATAAGTATGCCAGATCGTGATATAACCGATTTAGCTTGATTCTGTCCGGGTCCAAGAATACCTCCGCAAGATAACTCCGTGCCAGGAAAGGCGAAGCGCAGCTATGGTGCCCGGCGTCTCCTGTGAAGAGACTGAAACCTCAGGCTGCTTGCTTCAATTGTGCGGAACCTATCGAGCTGTTAATCCGACGCCCACGTCATCGGGTCTGCTCCTTCCTCTAATTCTAGCATATAGAAGGCGAGAACCACGTCTTCCAAGTGGCTCCCTGACAGTTGATTAAGGATAGGGCTTTCCCCCTAGACAATCCCCGGAATTGCTGATTAATATGGGTAGTAGACGCTACCGGTAACCGGGTATCGCCTTGTTCCAAGATGGTCAACCATACGGTTAGCTGCTCGTCCGCCCTGCAGAGGACCAGGCAGCTACAATGACTTTGCTAACCGCAAGTAACGGGCGAAGGCTATCGCCTTCCTTTCCATAAGCCATATGAACAGCGCGCCGACGGCCCTTCGCGGCAGACGGATCTCTGTAGGGAAGCGGCTCACGTGAATTGCGGAGCACGAGCGGAAAGCCGTAAGTGGGCAGGAATGGGAGGAGGATCGTGTCATGAGACGAGTGACTTTACTGTCAGCCCTTTTTCTGGTCTTATCAATGGTGCTGCCAGCGGCCACCGGGAGTACCGTCGCCGCCCAGCCGCCGGATTTTGACATCTCCGACGGCCACTTCTACACTCAGATGAGCGGCGAGGGTGAAGGCGGAATCGCAGGCTATAGTATCACCAACGACGCAGATGCCCCCTTATGGACGCTCTTCCAGACTGCGGGTGGCACTGATAGGCTGGGCTACCCCATCTCGAGACGTTTCTTACACAACGGCCTGATCAGCCAGGCTACCCAGAGATTCGTCCTGCAGTATGACGGCTACGGCCTCCGCTACCTCAACGTCTTCGAGGAACTCTCAGCAATGGGACTTGATGAGGTTCTCGAACAGAAGAAGCGCGTGCCCAGACCGGCCAAGTTTGATGATGATGGGCTGCCGTCTGACCGGTTCGTCCAGGCAAGGCTGGCCCTGCTCGATGCCAATCCGGCAATAAAGGGTATCTACTGGGACAGTTATGATCCAATAGGAGAGCATGGTCTGCCTGTCTCGCAGGTTGAGGATATGGGACGAGCGTACGTTATTCGCAACCAGCGTGACGCTATTCAACAGTGGAAGAACGACGAGGAATGGGCCCGGGCCGGCGAGATCACCATGGTGGACGGCGGTAGCATCGCCAGAGACTTCGGGCTGGTGCCTCAGGAGGCCGCGGAGCTCGAGTATCCTCCTGGTGTTCCGTATTTTCCGCTAAGTGCTCAGGGGCTGAGCTGGGAGCCGAACTGCGGTCTGACGGCGATCAAGCTGTATGTAACCGACCGGAAAGACAGGCCCCTTAATGGAATCTACTTCCATATTGAATCGGCGGATGGCTCCTGGTCTGCGGTTTCCGAGCCTACCGGAGCAGACAGCTACGACTTCGGAGTCACTGATCTTATCCTGAGAGACCAACCTGTAGAGGAACCGTGGAGACTGTGGGCTACCACTTCCACCGGGTTCCGCCTTTCGGATACTATTGTGGTTCACACGAGCCAGGAATCGTGTAAGCCAGACGGCTGGGGCCGCCAGGTCGCCAGCTTATGGTTCCAACAGAAGTGGCCTATCGTTTTTCCTGAGTTCGTTGTCCCGTACGGGTCTGGGGAGATCTCCTGGGAGGCCAGCTGTGCCGAAACGCGACTGAACTTCCGGGTTTCAGACCCAGATGGAAACCCGATTGATGGCATCAGAATTCGCGGACAGACGGAAGGGGAAACGTGGACCGTTGACTCGAAGCCCACCGGCACTACGGATCAGGGGCCGGGGATGACTAACATCTGGCTGCGAGGTGAGCCGTTCAAGCTTCGTTTGAACGTCTTTGTCACGGACGAACGAGGAAACCCCATGTCAGACATGGTTATGGTTGATACTGAGGACTGGGACTGTTCAACGACGGGGCTCCAGGTGGCCACAATTAATTTCGTGCGGAAGTAGTTAGCACAACAGGCAATCAGCCTCTACTGGTGCCGCAAGTAGTCCGGTTGGAGGTTGGGGTCGACTGCGACTGAGAACCGCTGCTATCCTGTCCGTTCCTTGAGGTTGCTCCTCCACGGCGAGCCGGGCCTGCAGGTCCGGCTCGCCGGCTCTATAACTGGCTGGCCCCAGACTAGCGTTCATGTGATTCATGTATGGCGTTGCTATGATTTGTTTAAAGACACGCGTGGGAGGTATGAAGCGATGAAGAAGAGAGTACTTCGGACAGCCCTATTTGGGTTGCTGCTGTGCAGCATGGCCCTTGGCTCGACGGCCCTGGCGCAGGACTTCAATGCAGATCTGTCCCGTGGCTTAAGCCTGACACAGCAGATGCTGTCAGAGGTCCAGGCGGCTCAGGGCGCCGGCGACGTGGCGGGGAGGCGTAGCGGTGCCGCGGCGGCGCTGACCACCGGGCAGCAGGCTGCCGCAGCCCTGGAATCGGCCAGGGCGCTGGCGACTACCGATCCCGACCGCTCACGGGCCGAGGGGTTACTGCAACACGTGCAGGCCGCTAATCTGGCGCTTACCCAGGCTCAGACCGTCTCAGACAACGAAGTGGCCGCCCGGCTGAACGCCGCTCGTGGCGAGATCGAGGAGGCCCTGGCGGAGTTCCCGGCGGTCCAGCCGAGCGTGCTTCCCAAGGCTGGCGACTCTGGAACGTCCAGCGGCCTCACGGCCCTAGCGGCAGGTGGCCTTGGACTGCTCACTCTCGGAGCTATCATTCGACTCTATGGAAGGACCCGCCCTTCCGAAATCTAAGTTGCAGCAATGGCCCGCCCGTAGCGGGTAGTGGAGAACGCCCGCAGCCGAAATCGGCTGCGGGCCAACCGTTTTGGAAGCCGCTGCGGTCTGGCCGGCATCGAGAACAGATACCAGGATTCTCTGGATGCTCCAGTCTGCGCCTGGGTTGGAGTGCAGTACCTGGAGGGGGCAGCGGTCAGTCTCGGTAATGAGACCGCTGCAATCTGGTGTCCGTTGGACGTTATCTCCGCACTGAGAAGAGCGAAGGCGTGACCATCGCTGCCAGGTTCAGAGCACTGGAAAAGGTTCTGCTGAGACCTGCAACGTCCGCAATCAGCCTCCCCGGTTAGCGTTTACCAGGGAAGGCGTAGCGTGACGTAAGCGATGAGTGCGGTTACTCCAGCGACGAGATACAGACCGGCGCCCATTGCCATGCCGATAGCGGCCACCACCCAGATTGTGGCTGCAGTAGTGAGTCCGACCACGCCGGCCTCACGGTGGATGATCGTGCCCGCTCCCAGGAAGCCAATTCCCACCACTATGCCCGCCGCAACCCTAGACTGATCAATCGAGCCTGGGAAACCATAGATGGAGACCGCTGTGAACAAGGCGGCTCCCGTACCTACGAGAATGTGCGTGCGCAGGCCAGCAGGCTTCGCCGCTCGTTCCCTTTCAAGTCCAATGAGTCCACCGGCAAGCGCGGCAGCCAGCAGCCGGATCACCACGTCCAGTTCAATCCAGGGCGTAAGCTGCCAAATGTCCACCGACATGCTCCTTGTGGCTGCCTGGTGAGCAAGAAGGATGGCGACACTCCTTCCTGCAACGAGAGCGGGCCTGGTTTGTATGCAATGCTTCCAGGTGATCGTACCATTCACGGGTGAGAAGATTATGAATGGGGTGCTCGCCACACCCGCGGGCATCATGCCGGTAAATGTGCGAGCGAGAACGTTGACTGCTCACCGAGAGGCGTTTGCCTTGACAAGAAGCAAGGAATCCTTATAATAGCTACAATTCGCATCGTACCCAGGTCGTGTTCTACCCAAGACCAACTTTACATAAAGCGGGCCTAGAACGCAGCAATGGGTGCGCCCAAGACTATCATATCGCCGAGTCCTGAGGAATACGCCGTCGACGGTGAGTAGAGGCATCGCCCATAAAGGACCATGTCCTCAGAGGGCTTTTCCTGACACACCTGGTATAAGTTCGTTCCGCCCCGCGGTTGGGGTACATTTTAGGAGGAGGCATCGATGAAAGGCTTGGACAAAGAAGGACTGGACCGCCGGGAATTTCTCAAGCGAGCCGGGATAGCGGCAGCTGGGCTGGGCCTGGTGGCATGCGCCCCCGCTGCAGCCCCGACCGCAACCCCCACCAAGTCTCCAGCACCTACCTCGGCAGCAACTGCTGCACCGGCAGCCAAGGCCGCGGCTACTCCCACTCCCAGCGACGCCGATGCTCTGGCCAAGCTCTACGAGGCAGCCAAGAAGGAAGGCGAGGTGATGGTCTATACCGCTGGCACATCTGCCGAGTGGGAAGAGATGAATGCTGAGTTCACCAAGCAGTTCCCCGGCATAAAGACAACCGCCTACGCAGCTACCAGCGAGGCCATACGGGAGAAAGTGCTGACCGAAGCCAGGGCCCGCAAGGTGGTAGGGGAAGTGTTGATGCGGGGCGCTTTCGAGGATGCCTATAGCTACGTCAAGGAAGGGGTCCTGGACTCGTACCTGTCACCTCAGGCTAAGTACTACGACCCGAAGTTCTACGAGCCCTCGGGCCAGTTTTATTACAACAACTACCTCTTGATGGTCCCTGAGTATAATACCAAGGCTATCTCCAAGGAGCAGGCGCCCAAGAGCTTTGCGGATATGCTTAAGCCGGAGTACAAGGGAAAGCTGGGGCTGGAAGCTAACCCTATCATGTGGTTCACCGGTATGCTCAGCATCATGGGCAAGGAGAAGGGACTCGAGTACATGAAGAAGTTGGCGGAGCAGAAGCCACGGTTGATATCCGGCCACACCAGTCTCCACAAGTTGGTGGTTACCGGCGAGATACCCATTGCCGTCTACATGTTTCACATGAGGCCGGTGGTGGACAAGGCCGCAGGGGCCCCCGTAGAGTGGGTGGATCCCGTGGAGAAGACAGCCACCATGCCCACGGTAACGGCCGTCTTTAAGAATGCACCTCATCCCAATGCCGCCCGGTTGATGCTAGATTTCTATCTTGGGGAGGGCGGCGCGAAGTCCATCCTCAAGCAGGGGTGGATGCCCAACCGAAAAGGCGTTGACCTGGGAGTCATGGCCCCATTGGCCAATGTAGAAGCTTTGATTCCCACCGACCCAGCGTTAGGCCAAGAGGTACACGCCAACGAGGCGGTGTTCCGGCAGATCTTCGGCGCACCCTAAGCAACAAGGAAAGACAAGCGTCACGGCTGTTAACGCAGCCGGCTGAAGGGTGTTTGTTGTCATTTGTCGCCCCTTCCACTAGAATCAAGGCACCTGCCATGATGAGGAGGGACGCTACATGCTTGAGATGAGAGACGCCTTCTACGATAGTGAAGAGTACAGACAGGGCATGTTTGTGTCTCTGGGCAGCACCGAACGAATCCGCAGGTTGACCGAGCGCCTCCACTCTACGCCGGAGACGCTCTGTCTCCACCGCGCTCGGGCTTACACCGCGGCCTACGCTGAGACGGAGGGAGAACCAACCGTGCTTCGTCGGGCGAAAGCCTTGAAGCGGGCGCTCCAAGAATTGCCAGTTGGCATTGGGGACGATGAGCTGATCGTGGGCAGGCGTGCATGCCGGCCCAGAAGCATTCCAGTAGTCCCCGAGGTCCATGGGGCCTGGCTTCTGCGAGACATCCAGGGACTGCCGACCCGGCCTCAAGACCGGTGCCAGGTCACTCCGGAGCAGGTGGCCGAGGTCACGGAAATGCTGGGGGCATGGAAGGGCAAGACGCTCTACGACCGTTGGGCGAAGTCATGTCCTCCGGAGGTGGCAAGCAAGGCGATCCGGACCGGTTGGGCTGATGCCTCGTCGGGTGTGTTCTTCCTGGGATATCACTTCACGCCGCCGTGGGAGAAGATCGTCAGCCAGGGGCTGCAGCCCTTCGAGGACCAGGTCAGGCAGCGCCTTTCATTACTCGACTACAGCAATCCGCAGGACATGGGTAAGGAGCATTTCCTCAACGCCCTGCTCATAACTGTGGAGGCTGTCAGAGGCTATGCGTCCCGATATTCAGACGAGGCATCGCGGCTCGCCTCATCGGAGAAGGATGCAAACCGCCGCCAGGAGCTGCTGCAGATTGCCGATGCCTGCCGGAGGGTCCCGTACCAGGGCGCCAGGTCGTTCTATGAGGCAATCCAGTCCATGTGGCTCGTCCATATGGTTTTGCATGTGGAGGCCACCGGGCCGGTGTTCACCCCCGGGCGCTTCGATCAATATATGTACCCCTTCTACAAGGCCGACATCGAAAAGGGCGTCCTAACCAGGGAAGGGGCCCTGGAGTTGGTCGAGCACCTATTCGTCAACATGACCAACAATCTCTTTCTGTACGATTCCTTGACGGCTCTGGGAGCCGCAGGGTTCTGCGCGTACCAGGTGATCTCCCTGGGAGGTATCGACGCCAGCGGAAGAGACGCCTCCAACGAGCTATCCTACCTTTGCCTTGATGCCGTCAAGTCCGTCCGGACGGTCCAGCCTGACATAGTGCTTCTGTGCCATCCGCGCGAGACGCCTTACGAGTTGAAGATGAAGGCCGCCGACCTTGTGCAGCTGGGGCTTGGTCTCCCCAAGTTCATCAACACGGAGACGAACAAGATCCAGCTGATGGAGCTGGGCTATCCTCGAGAAGAGGCCAGCCTGGGGTGGGTCAGGGGTTGCTCGGAGCCCTACGGGCCCGGCTCCAAGCAGTTCGGGCACACTGCCGGTGCCTTCGTGAACCTGGCGCTATCCCTGGAAATGGTGCTCTTCAACGGCATCAAGCGGACCCCCGGGCAGAATGGCTCGGGCAAACGCCTGGGTCTGGAAACAGGGGACCCTGCTTCCTTTGAAACCTTCGACCAATTCGTCGACGCCTTCAAGAGGCAGATAACGAAGCAAGTCGAAGATGGCCATGTTGCCGGCTGCTATTCGGAGATGGCCCAGGCGCAGGCCTTCCCACAACTCTTCCAGAGCCTCCTGACCGATGATTGTATCGGCCGGTGCCTGCCGGCTAACGCCGGGGGCGCCCGCATCAACGTTGGACCGGGCATCTCATTCCCGGGGGGATGGGCCACTGTCGGCAACTCTCTCGCCGCCATCAAGAAACTGGTCTTCGAAGAGAAGAAGATCTCCATGGCCGAATTGGTAGAGGCGATCGACGCCAACTTCGAGGGGCATCGGGACGTTCAGCAGATGTTGATAAACGAAGTCCCCAAGTTTGGTAACGACGACGACTATGTGGATGCTCTCACCAAGGAGGTTTTTGTCTTCGCCAACGCTCAGGCCAGGGCGCAGGTGGGCCCGAGGGGGAACAAGAATGTACCGGGCACCGATGTCTCTGTGGCCCATATCGCCCACGGCAACTACGTCTGGGCCACGCCCGACGGGCGAGAGGCCGGGACGCCACTCTCCGATAATGTTGGCCCCATGGCCCAGACGGACCGGGAGGGCCCGGTAGCCCACATCAACTCGGTGACCAAGCTGGGGCTCGAAAGACAGTTCGGGAGTATTCACAACCTTTACCTGACGAATGTGGATAGCGACGAAAAGAAGCACCTCATGATCGACCTGATCGACGCCTACCACAGCCGGGGCGGGCACCACCTGCAGGCGAACTGCATTGACAAGGACGTTCTGCTGGATGCCCAGGAGCACCCCGAAAAGTACCCCACCCTTATGGTGCGAGTGGCCGGCTACGTAGCCTACTTTGTCGAGCTGTCCAAGAAGGTCCAGGACCAGATAATCGCGCGAACATCGCTCAAGCTGTGAGCAGGCTCTACCAGGAAAGGGTAGCGAGCTGCAACCCGCTGGCCCATGATTACGGCGTCAAGGCGCGATGGCTGCGCACGCTAAGGCCGAAGGTCACCCTCAACCCTGGCCAGTAGGTCCCGCAACGACAGCTCGGCGAGCGAGGACAACCGGTGCTGCGCCTCGTCCAGGTTCAGGTGGCATGTTAGCGGGTTGGGTACGGCTACTACCGTCAATCCGGCGCGCCTTGCGGCACGAACCCCATTGGGAGAGTCCTCGAGCGCAATAGCCTGATCGGGTGAGACGTGCATTGCGCCGACTGTGGCCTGGTACAGTTCCGGGTCCGGTTTGGTGCAGCGGACATCTTCAGCGCAACGGATACAATCGAACTGTGGAAGTAACCCCAGCCTGGACAGGTGTCCGACCACCCATTGTCTTGTCGAGCTCGATGCCAGGCCGATCTTGAGGCCCAATGTCTTTGCCTCTGCCAGGTAGGCTTCCACGCCGGGCAGCACAGGCTCTGCCGAAATGAGCTCCGTCCGCCGGCGCAGGCGTCTCTCCACCAATGCGTCTCTGTCCACCGGATAGCCAAGCTGCGACTGGAGGATCTCGATGGGGTCCAGGACATTTTCCCCTGTGCCGACGCAGTCAGCCCATGTGGTGACAGCCAGATTGCAGCCGTGTTCGGCGAATATCTCCGCCCAGGAGTAGAAAGCAGGTTGTTCCGTATCCAGGACAAGTCCATCGAAGTCGAAAACTATCGCCCTTGTCTTCCCGCGCCAGGGGTCTCTCATACTGACATATTCTCCTCGCTTCGGTCCATGCTCTACCCGCCGCTCCGGAAGCAGCACCGACACGCATGTTCGTTACACCAAGCATCATGGTATATCCCGAAGGCCCCAGTTGTCGATACCTGGAGCTGATAGAGATCTGGGGAGCACTCCGCGGGTCTGCCCCAGGACGCCGGCTCGACCAGCACGGCCGTTTCGCAGCGCCGAGCTCTTGAGTCCAGAGTATAATAGAGGTACGTACGAGGCTCGGAAAACACCCATAAGCAGACGAATATGCCCCCTTATCTGTTCCGAGGCGCGGTTGACGAGGATAGAGATGAAAGCGGATGCAACATCCAAGATGTTGGCCACCCAGAGAAATGAGATGACGGAACACGTCATTTACAAGAGGTTTTCTGAGAGAACCAAAGACGCTCATAATAGGGAAATTCTGCTGCGTCTCTCCGAGCACGAGCTGCAGCATCACAATCGGTGGAAGCAGCATACCGGCAGAGAGGTCAAGCCGCACGCTCTGAAAGTATGGTTGTACTGCGTCGTCTCGATGATACTGGGGATGACTTTTGGCCTCAAGCTGCTGGAAAACAATCTAAGAAAGTCTAAGGCTGCGGCCCGGCAAAGTATGGCTAGCCAGCTCGCAGCCGAACCCCTAACTTCAAACGAAGATGATGAGGAAAGAGAGCTGCTTGGACTCATCAATGAGGAGCGGCTGAATTATACGAGCGCTATGGTCCTTGGCCTGAATGATGCGCTGGTAGAGTTGACGGGTGCTCTTGCCGGCTTCACTTTCGCCATGCAGTCTCCTCGTATTGTGGCGATGGCAGGACTCATTTCCGGAATCGCCGCGGCTCTGTCTATGGGAGGTACAAGCTACCTGGCGAAGAAATCCGAAGAGAGCGTCCACACTCCCCTGAAATTCGCTCTGTACACGGGCGTGAGTTACATAGTAACGGTCTTCCTCCTCATTTTGCCTTACTTGATTTTCGATAATGTCTACATCTCACTGGGTGTGATGTTTCTGGAGGCTATAGTTGTGATTACGATATTCAACTTCTACATCTCTGTGGCCAAGGATGTGTCATTTCGAGAGAAATTCAGCGAGATGGCTTTGATGAGTTTCGGAATAGCAGCAATATCCTTTGGAATCGGTTTTCTGGTGAGAGAATTCCTGGGTGTGGAGCTATGATAGCGATGGCGATGGGCTATGAGCCCCGGCACCACGTGCAGTAGGGTCTGTATGTTCGATGATCTCCACCTGGTCTATCCCCTGGCATAGCTGTTAGCTTTGTCCCGGCCCTCGGCCGGTTCTTTCGGACGCGGCTACTTTGAGAAAGCCGGCGGCTATCCAGGCAACAATTCCCACGGCAAAGGCCAGCAGGAACGCCTCAGTGATGGCGATGGATAGAGCGCTTCTTAGCCCATCCAGCAGCTGCTGGGCCATAGCTGCGCCCTGAGGCCCGATCTGACTAAAGCCGGCCCCCAGTTGCGCTTGAGCATCGGGGTTCATAAGCGCCTGGGGATTATGTGCCAGCTGGGTGAGACGCTCCGGCGGCACGACAGCCTTGATATCCGCCGGAATAGCATCAGACAAGGCGGAGGCGAAGCGGTTGGTCATGACCGAGCCGAGAATCGCCAGGCCCAATGTCCCACCAATGCTGCGGAAGAACTGAAGTGTGGAGGTAGCTACTCCGAGAAATTGGTGCTGGACGGTGTTCTGTACCGCCAGGGTAAAGAGGGGCATGGTCGAGCCAAGGCCCAAGCCCATGAGCACTGTGAAGAGCACCGCCTGTCCGTAACCCGTGTCCACCGTCATGCGAGAGAGCAATGCCAGGCCAAGCGCCATCAATCCAACGCCTACCAGCCCCAGGATGCGGTAATGTCCCCCGGCGCGGGAGGAAACCTGTCCGGAAACGACACTGCCTACCACCATCCCCAGCGTCATAGGGGTGAGGAAACCGCCGCTGGCAGTTGCCGACATGCCCAGCACACCCTGGAAAAAGAGGGGGATAAAGATAATGACGCCGAACATGCTGAACCCGGTAAGGAAGGTGAGAATCATTGCTACGGCAACGAGCTGGTTTCGAAATAGCTGCACGGGGATGATCGGCTCAGAGGCCCGGAACTCAGTGAAAATGAAGAGCACGGTCATGACCGCGGCGAAAGCCAGGGTTCCGATAACCTCCACCGAGTCCCACGGATACTGGGCTCCTCCCCAGGATAGGGCCAGCAACAGAGGCACGACCGCCAGGGTCAGAGTCGCTACTCCCAGGAAGTCGAGGCGGTGCTTGATGCCGGCGCGGCGGCTCTCAGGAAAGAAAAGGATGAACAGAGCTACGACCGGAATGCCGAGGGGTATGTTGATATAGAAGACCCAGTGCCAGGAGATAGCGTCCGTGAGATAGCCTCCCAGCGTCGGCCCGATCACGGAGGAGAGTCCGAAGACCCCGGCAATCAGGCCTTGGTATTTGCCCCGTTGGTCCGGAGAGAACAGGTCGCCGACGGTGATAAAAGCGCTGGCCATTATCACTCCGGCGCCAATGCCCTGGAAGCCCCGGAAGATAATGAGTTGAATAATGCTCTGGCTCAGGCCGGAGAGGACGGAGCCCAGGAGGAAGATGATGATTCCTCCTATGAAAAACCACTTGCGCCCGTACATGTCGGTCAGCCTGCCGATGATGGGGACAAGGGTGGTGGACGCTACCAGATAGGCGGTTGTCACCCAGGCGTAGTAGGCGAAGCCACCCAGGTCCGCGATGATGCGGGGCATCGCGGTCCCGACCACTGTCTGGTCCAGGGAGGCCAAAAACATGGCCAGCATCACGCCAGCCATCGTTAGCGCCACCTGGCGCCTGGGAAGAGGCTGGAACGTCAGATGGTCCGTTATTGTCGTGCCCGCTCCGCTGAGTGGCACCTGCTCGAGTTCGCTTTTAGCCATGGGATTCTCCATTCCGAGAGAAAGTAATTCTTCGCCCTACGCAACCGGGGGCGCATCAGGTTTAGCCAGCCTCGCGGCTTCGCAAAGCCGCTCGGATAATGAACTCCAATGCTTCAGCAACGGAGTCCAGCTCGTCCTCGTTCAGGGAGCCTGTAATCTGGGCAAGCCTCTCCTTCCGCACGCGCCAGAAGCGCTCTGCTTCAGCCTTGCCCTGTGGAGTGGCGAAACACCGTACCACTCGTCTATCTCGCGTATCGTGCTCACGAGCCGCGAGGCCCTTCTGCTCCAGCTTGCTCACCAGGCTGGTAACCGTGGGCATCCCAACGCCCAGGTGGGCCGAGATATCACTCATCCGGAGAGGCCCGCGCTCATTAAGCAGCATCAAAACCCTGAGTTGTGCGTGGCTGAGTTGCAGGAGGACCCAGTCTGTGTTGCCCTTCAGCTCCGGCCTCATGGTCGTGATCATACGCTGCAATAGAGAGGCAACACGCTGTCTGGCCTGTTGCCGGCCCTCCATTATAGTGTCATCTGTGCCATCAGTTATTTTCATGGGGTAAAAGTATTCTACAGCATGAAACTAAAAGCTTCAACACGGCGCAGACGATCCTTTGGACCGTGGGAGGTACGAGACTCCAACCACGCTGCCGCTCGCAAGCATGCTCCGGACATTCCCAAGTTTGAGCGAGTCAAACGCTGCTTTAATATTGAATTTGCCACAAGCGGGAGGTCCGTCTGCTATACTGTCTGCAACAAGCTGCAGATGTTCGCTCAGGTCCCATGGGGCGAGACCGGATGGGAGGATGGGGTGATGCGACGCTGGATTCACGCAATGTTGTTGATCGCGCTATTGGGAGTGCTTCCGCCCGTTGCGGCGCATGCGGAGGACGACTGGCCTCTGCCGGAAGGTCATTTCTTCACTCAGACGGGCGGTGGCGGAGGCCAAGGCTATCCAGTCAGCGACAAGGGGGGCATCCGCTTTTGGTCGGAGCTTCAGCGGCTGGGGGGTGTTGCGACCGTCGGCTATCCTATCTCAGGGCGGTTCTCCTGGAATGGGTTCACCGTTCAGGCTTTCCAACGGGTGGTCTTTCAGTGGAGGCCGGAAAACGGCACAGCGGCCTTCGTAAACATCTTCGACGTTATGAGCGCTGCAGGTAAGGACGACCTCCTGCTGGCGGCACGGCAGGTGCCAAATCCTGCCGCTTTCGACGAGGCCGGCAAGGCTTTTGACCAGATAACCTCGGAGCGTCTGGCCCTGTTGGATTCCAACCCTGCCATCAAGTCGGCGTACTTTGGAGTGGTTGGTGACCCGGTCCAGTCCAACGGGCTCCCCACCTCCCCCGTTGTAGATATGGGAAACAATTTCGCATTGCGGGCTCAGCGGGTCGTGTTGCAGCAGTGGAAGGAAGATACGCCCTGGGCGCGCAAAGGCGAGGTGACAGTCGCCCTGGGTGGGGATATCGCCAAAGAAGTCGGATTGCTTCCTGATCCGGAGGCGCTCTTGGCGGTCGCACCAGCCACCGTGGGAGCGATCGCCGAGAAACGGATGTTTGCCTACTACGTGCCCTATGATCCCACTTCGTGGGCCTCGTTGCAGGAGCACGCCGGAGCGACCGACAACGTTGGAGCGCAATGGGTCACCATCGACGCCTGTGGTAACATCGGTAGTCGCGACGATCAGACCCTCAAGCAGTTTGCTCGGACGCAGGGGATCAAGGTGTTTCCCTCACTGCTCACCTCGTCCGGCTGGCTGAATCATCGGATCTTGACGGACGAGGCGGTTTCCGCCCATGCCATCTCCCAAATCGTCGCCTACGTCCTTGACGAGGGCTACGATGGCTTCGATCTTGATCTCGAGGGCGTTGAGGCAGGTGATCGGGCTGCCTACACAGATTTCGTCGCCCGGCTGGGAGCCGCTCTGCACGAGCACGGAAAGACCCTGGCACTGGCTATTCCGGCCAAGACCCGTGACGTGACGACGGGCTGGGCCGGTGCCTACGACTATGCGGCGCTCGGACGCCACGCTGATCTGATCACCATCATGACCTACGACTACCATGGGTCCTGGGGTGGTCCCGGGCCGGTCGCGCCATATGGCTGGGTCGAAGACGTGATGGCCTTTGCTACCGGCCAGATTCCGACGCGCAAGGTGTTGCTTGGACTGGCTTTCTACGGATACGATTGGAATGTTACATCAGACCGAGCCCGAGCGCTGAACTATGCACAGGCCGCCGAGCTTTCGGGACGCTATCAGGCGCCGATGATCCTGGACCTTGAAGCCCAATCGGCCACGTTTAGCTACCGCGCACCTGCCGGGGATCCGCCGCCGGCAGCCGCTAAGCTGCCGCCGTTGGAGCACAACGTGACAGAGCGGAAACGCCCGCCTTGTCCGGTGCAAGAGCCGAGCACACCCCCGGCCTCTCCCAGGCCGACTCCGCCTCCCGGCGAGATCCAGGAACACGTCGTTTGGGTAGAAGATAGCGTCAGCGCCGACGCCCGGCTAGGGCTCGCTGATCGCTATCAGACCGGCGGAATCGCCACGTGGCGGCTGGGACAGGAGGATCCGCGCTTCTGGGCGAATCTCGGCCGGTGGAGGGGCTCTCGGTGAACAGGCTATGCGCCGTGGGCGTGGTGGCATGCACGCCCAGTGTAGAGGTCCAGCCGCAAGAACATGGGGATAAGCATGACCGGGATCATGAAGACGTGCTCCAGGAAAAACAATTCATCCTTGGGGACTACGCCGAGCCAGGCAGCTCCGATCAGCAGGATCGCTTCAACTATCATCGCAGCGGACATCTCCGCGATCGGACGTCGCCCCATACCACGGAAGCGCATCCAGGCCGCCATTGGTGCGGCCATGATAAAGGCCATAATGAGAGTGGACAGCTCAGGAAGCTGGGTAATCGCGTCAGGATAGCCCAATTGCCTGGCGACCCAGATTGACGCCATACCAAGAACCGCCATACCGAAGAACATCGCCGCTAACATCTCCAACAGATGCCGCACGAAGTGCCCTGCATACCGCAGACCGCGAGGTATGTGCCGTCCCTGCCTGGTAATACTCTGACCTTGCGCGGTGGTTGCCATTTGACTCCCTCCCTCTCTCGTTCCATTGCCTGTCTGCCTTGGATTTCCGCTCGTTCTGCCGGTGTTCGACACCCTTGCAGTGCCGCTATTTGTTCAAGCCACTGAGCACAAGGTACATCGCTCCCAGCTCTTCGTCATCGAGCTTGGCCATCTGCTTCCAGGGCATGGCTGTCGCAGTTGCTGACGGCCCAGTGCCCCGTGTGCGCACAAAGGAGATGAATGTTTCTAGAGTAAGCTTCCCACTGAGACCCAGGTCCGGCCCTGCCGGCGCCGGACCGCTAACTTGCCCGTCAAGGTTTGCGCCGTGGCAGTCCTTGCAGTCGGTGAAGCTGACCAGGTATTTGCCGTATTCGAGCGTGGCCCCTTTTGGTGGGGCGAGCACCGGTTGCCCTGAATCGCTCGCATCAATGTTGAACAAACCAGCGCCCAGGAAGACCGCGAGCAGCAGCGATGGATTGGTCTCGGGTACCGTGTTCTGCACCGACGGCTCATGGCGCAGATAGGCAATGACCGCCTGTACGTCGGCGTCGCTCATCTGGCTTAGGCCTTCGATCGGCTTTAGCAACGGCCGGCCGTTCTTATGTGTTCCCAGGCGGATGGCTCGCAAAAGCTCACCGTCTGTCCAACCGGCGATTTCACTGGCTGGTGTGAGGTTGGGAGGATACATGTCTCCCAGTGGCAGGCCAACATCATCGGTCAGGTTCTTTCCGCCCGTAAGGGGTAAGTCCTGACTCGTTGAGTGGCAGCCGGCACAGACTGCGTCAGCCAGGTGCTCGCCGCGCGCCAGCTGCTCCGGATTAGCCGCCGCCCTGATATCCTGCACTGGGTAGTTCCTGGGGGTATACACGATAGAGAGTCCACGACCAGCTAGCACAGTTATCAGCGCCACGACTATACCGACCAGGCCGAAGACAATAACGACCGGCCACTTCACCAGGCCCCGTTGCGCTCGCGACCCGCGCAACACCAGCCAGCCGCATCCGAAGACTGCAGCAAGCATCACCAGCAATGCGATAATATTCCCGATCATTCTCCTCCCTCCTAAACCATATCGCCACTCGCCTAGCCCGGCTGCCGGTGCTGGGCTATCCGGCAGTCAACGCTCGGCTAGGGGGTTCTGCCTCAATCAACCGGTCTCGCCCCCCGTGACGCAAGAGCTTATAGGCGATCCAGACCGAAACCGCAGTGTACCAGAGACCTACCAGCGGCCCAGGATCAATGAGTCCGGAACTGGCCGGAGGCTTGGGGAAAGTCACTATGTTCAGTACGATCAGAGCCAGGGACACCACCACTCCGGGCCAGGCGAACCGGCCGCGGAACCAGTCATGCTTCCTCAGCGCGATGGCGAACAGCAATGTGCCGGACCCGATATACAGGTCCCAGGCCACATCCAGGCCAAAGTAGACCGCCCTGAACATCTCGCCCGGCGGGTCCGCTACCGACTTCATGGATAGCTGCACCAGGGCCATCGTCAGGAGGAGAGCCCCTGCGACCACATTAAACACTGCTCCCACCAGCGCAACCGGATTCGAGCGGGGGCCTCCCGCCACGAAGTAGAGCCCGATGCTGACGATGCTCAGCGCGAATGCGAAGGCGAAGGCCAGTAGCAGCTGTACTGCCAGCGAGCCCGGGTCGGTGCCGTGCACCGAGGCCATAAGAGCGTAGGATACCGTGGCGACGAGGCCAGCCGCGACGGTTGGCCAGCCCCACTGCCGCTCCTCAGTGGTAAGGGCACCGATGGTGCGACGGGGGTCATTGCGAACGGTCACCGTTCCGTTTCCAGGCCTGTTCATCGCCTTGTCTCTCTCGTTGTGCAGCCTGATTGGCTTTGCGAACCGGCTCACCGCGGTAGCTAAAGTTTCCATTGCTTTGCCTCCTTCTCTCCTTCCGCCCTACTGCCTTTCTGCCTCAGTCTCACCTCCTCTCTGCCCCTAACATGCATGCTCAGACCAGGGCGTGCCTGGCCTGCTCGAACTCTTCCTTGCTGATCTCCCCGCTGGCGTAGCGGCGCCGCAGGATCTCCAGCGGCGTCTCGTCCTGCGCCGAAGGGCGCTGGCCCTCGTGCAGGCTAAACACGGCCCAAACGACGAGTGCAGGTACGATCAAGAACCAGATCATCATCATTGTCACCCTCCTTACACCCAACTACAGATAGTCTAGCAGCCATCTCGGTGCGATGCGCCAGCTAAGTGACGAGTATTTGGTTCCGCCGCATGGGGGGGCTTGGGCCTGGTCACTTGACCAAGCGACTCAGCAGCCGCAATCGCCGGCTTAGGAGAATGCTCGCGTGGATCCGGAGGGGCTTGACACGCCGAGACTGGCGGGCCGCCCTGGTGTGCATTGAGGGTGAAGGTGGGTCGTTGAGATACCGGACGTTGGTGGGCGTTGGCGTGGCGCTGGGAGCCTTCGCGTCGCAGAGCCGCGGCTAGTCGAACGGCCTCCGCTAGCGCAGGCCGCGGAAGCGCGCATAGTCGCCGTCCATGGTAAGCCACTCCCTGAACCGGCTATGGCCGGGAGCGGCCTCCCGGTAGGCGTGGACCAATATGTTGACGTCAGGGAGCAGCATCTCTTCTATCATCAGATCAAGCAATGCTGCCAGCGTAACCGAGGAGGAGATGGCACTGCCGCCGTAGCCGGCACAGGTGGGTTGCCCTTGGGCGAAACCGCCCAAGGGCAACCCACCTCAGGTGTCTTTGGCCTGTGGGATGGACCAGTAAGACTTCAGGTTTAGCCTGATGATACTGGGTTGTGCGGAACAGTCACGACAATGCTGGCAGCATCAGACAGACCTCCGGCGTCATAGACCTTGACCGTGATGGTATAGAGCCGTCCGTCGGGGTCGTTGCCGTCCCTGTCAGCTATGAGAGACAAGGCGCCTCCCGCGGGCAGGGTTGTTTCGGCCACGTTGTATTGCCCGTACTCGTCAGCAACGGAATAGGCAGTTCTAGCTATGTCCTCTTGCCCATCGGGATCCGTGGCAGAACCGGAAAGGGTGACACTTGCAGGCTTGCCATCCGCCGGCCAGAGGAATTTGGTGCTTGCAGTGAGTGAGGTGATGGTGGGTGCATCGTTGACAGCGGTCATAGTGATAGAGACGGCCGCCAGGCTAGAGTCCACCGTGCCGTCATTGACCCTGAAAGTGAAGCTGTCTGACCCATTCAAGTTGGGATTCGGGGTGTAAGTAAGATTTGGCGCCGCCCCGGATAGCACCCCTTTTGCCGGCTGACTGACCACCGCATACTTCAATGTATCGCCGTCAACATCGCTGGCTAACAAAGTAACTGTTCGGGCAGTGTCCTCGATAGTGGTTACAGTCTGGCTATGCGCGATTGGTGCGTCATTAACCGGACTGATAGCGATGGTGACTGTACCGGGGTTCGAGTTGTCCTGTCCATCATTAGCCCTGTAGACGAAGGAATCTGTCCCGTTGAAGTTGGCATCAGGAACATATACGAAGGAACCATTCGGGTTCAGTGTCACGGCTCCGTGGACAGGAGCGGATACGAGAACGGCGGTAAACGCGTCGCCGTTGGGATCGGTATCGTTGCCCAGCACGCCCGGTGCGGCCACACTCGACGGGCTATCCTCTGAGGTTGAGTAACTGTCATTAGTAGCCAGGGGCGGCTGGTTGCCCGATTTGATGGCCAGGCTGTGGTAAGCCCCGGCGGCGGTTGCGGTAACGTCGCTGCCGGCAGGAATTATCTGCACCGGGCTAGAGTGATTGGCCGTGGTCCCATCGCCCAGCTGGCCATACCCGTTGGAGCCGGACGCCCAGAGGCTGCCGTCGGATTTGGCGGCCAGGGTGTGGTTGGCTCCAGCGGCAACAGCGGTGAGCCCGCTGCCAGGAGGCATTATCTGGGTCGGGGCGTTGCGCCCGGTTGTAGTGCCGTCACCAAGCTGGCCATAATTATTGAGGCCCCAGGCCCAGAGGCTCCCGTCGGACTTAACGGCCAGGCTATGGTAATATCCGGCAGCGATCGCAGTAACCCCACTGCCGGGGACCATTATCTGGACCGGCGTATTGCTCTGGGTATTGGTGGCGTCGCCGACCTGACCCCAATAGTTATAACCCCAGGCCCAGAGACTGCCATCCGATTTGATCGCCAGGCTATGGTAGGCACCGGCGGCGATGGCGATAATGCCACTGCCGGCACCCATTATCTGAACTGGGGTATGAAGATTGGTTGTTGTGCCGTCACCAAGCTGGCCATAATTGTTTAGGCCCCAGGCCCAGAGGCTCCCGTCCGATTTCAAAGCTAGGCTATGGGAACCACCGCCGGCGACACCGGTGGCTCCGCTGCCAGGAGGCATGATCTGGACCGGAGTGTTGCTGCCGGTTGTGGTCCCATCGCCCAGTTGGCCGTGATAGTTGTAGCCCCAGGCCCAGAGGCTGCCGTCCGATTTTGTGGCCAGGGTGTGACTAGCTCCGGCAGCGATCCCGGTGACGCCGCTGCCGGGGCCCATTATCTGGGCTGGATTATAGAGGTTGGTTGTTGTGCCGCTGCCAAGTTGGCCATTACTGTTAAGACCCCACGCCCACAGGCTACCGTCCGACTTCAAAGCCAGATTATGATAGCCACCGGCGGCGACAGCGGTAACTCCACTGCCGATTGCCTGTACCTGGACCGGGCTAACGCTTTGGATGGTAGTGCCATCACCGATCTGGCCGTAATTGTTCCATCCCCAGGCCCACGGGCTACCCGGCGCAGAGGCCAGCACCGGTGCCAATGAGATCAGTAGAAAAGATACCAGAATAGAAGTTAGAGATACTGTTAACGACATCCTTGCTTTCATCTTCTCCTCCTCGCGACTGGCAGTGACCCGCCTGACGGTGAAATCGACGGTCCTGTACTGATTGAGCCAGGGATACGTTCAGCCATCTGAACTGAGATCGAGTCCAAGAGCGAAGCGAACGGATAGAAACGAGAGCCGCAAACAGGCGATTCCTGTCTGTTTGTTCATCTGCACCACCCACGCGCGACATGAAATGCGATTGACCACATTGCACGCCCTCTGTGTAGTGTAGCAGGTGTATTGTAGTGTAGGGCGCACGATTTGTCAATAGGGATCGGCTAGCAATTGATCGAATAAGGTGCTCATCCGTACGGTTGCAGGCCAGGGAGAGGTTATTCCGGTGTATAGACAGTGTATAGTGCTGAACCTGGTAACTCATTGCGGGGACAGTACCGAGGGCTTCTACAACAATACGTGCTGCAATAGGCATTGCCCCTGAAAGCGACCGGTCCTCCGGTATGTAGCGCCGGACGAGAGACTGGGCTCGAGCGGCGGCCTGGCGGATTCAAATCACTCTCAACTCGTCCTTTTCTATCACAAGTGCAACTTCATCCGTGAGCTTCAGGTGTAAAGGCTTGCGCCGATTTTTGATATGATGTTGTGAAACGGTATTTTCATTGAATGGAGTACTCACCATGTCAACAATCATCAATGTGTACGTAAACTTTGCAGGGAATACGGAAGAAGCGTTCAACTTCTATAGATCCGTTTTTGGTGGAGAGTTTACCCGCGTTGTTCGCTTTAAGGATATGCCTATGGAAGGGGTCACCATTCCGAAAGCGGACGAAAACAGGATCATGCACATCGGCTTGCCGATTGGGAAGGACAACGTCTTGATGGCAAGCGACGCTCTGGAGTCACTCGGGCAGAAGCTAACGCAAGGCAACAACTTCTATATTTCAGTCCATCCGGAAAGCAAGGAGGAAGCGGACAGGATATTCAACGCACTTTCCGCCGGCGGCACGGTAGAGATGCCGATGGCTGATCAACCGTGGGGAGATTACTACGGTAGTTTAGAAGATAAGTTTGGCGTGCGTTGGATGGTGAATTATCACCAAGAAGAATAGAGCGAGGAACAAGGATGGCAGTGTAAAAGATAGCACCATGAAGGACCCTGTAAAAGCAAAAAGAGTGGTGAGCGCAATGCTTCAAATGAAGAAGATCAGCATAGCTGATTAGGAGAGAGCCCATACAGGGTAATGAGACCCTCATGAACACCAATTGCCGGACCATCGTGTGGGGTTGCTGAACAAGAGCGCAGACAGTAAGCTGTATTGGATAGTCTGACGTCCAAAGTTTGTCCAGGAACTTGAGAGATGAGGTGAAAGTCTTGCCCACGAAGATTGTCATCGTTGGTGGCGTGGCCGGGGGAGCCAGCGCCGCTACCAAGGCGCGGAGAACCGATGAATCTGCCGATATCGTGGTTTTCGAGCGAGGTCCCTATGTCTCGTTTGCCAACTGCGGGATTCCCTATTACCTCGGCGGCTCCATTCAGAAGATGGACAATCTCCTGGTGGTGTCGCCTGAGTTGCTGAACAGGCGATTTCGCCTGGACCTCAGGCCGAACCATGAGGTGGTAGGGCTCGACGCAGCGGGGAAGATGGTCGAGGTGCGTGATTTAGGGTCAGGGTCATCTTACAAGGAACGGTATGACAAGGTCATCCTCGCGACCGGCGGAAGCCCCGTAAGACCGGCGATTCCAGGTATCGATATGCCTGGCGTGTTTAGCCTGACTACGATCCCCGAGGTTGAAGCAATCAAATCCTATGCTGCCAAGAAGAAGATCGAGGAAGCCGTGGTTGTCGGGGCAGGCTTCATCGGTATCGAGACGGTCGAGGCTCTGGTAGCACTGGGGCTACGCGTACATCTGGTGGAGATGTTTCCCCAGGTGCTGCCTCCTTTCGACGCGGAATTGGCCTCCATCGTCGCCTCACACCTGGCCTCTCATGGAGTGCAACTCCATCTGGGGGCGCAGGTTACCCGCTTCTCCGGTGAAGACGCGCTGGTTGCAGTGAAGCTGGCAGATGGCGAAGAGATCCGGGCCGGTCTGGCGGTCGTGGCGATTGGCGTCGCGCCGAACTTGCAGTTGGCGAAGCAGGCGGGGCTGGACTTTGGTGCCACCGGGGGCATAGTCGTGGACGAGCGAATGCGGACCAGCAATCCCGACATCTACGCCTGCGGGGATATCGTCGAATCGACGAGCCTGCTGACAGGCCAAAAGGTCCGCGTTCCGCTGGCTGGACCGGCGAATAAGCAGGGGCGTGTGGCTGGAGCCAACGCCGCCGGCGGAAATTTGCGCTTCAAGGGAGTCATTGGCACCCTCATCGTCAGGGCAATCGACAAGACCGCCGCCAAGGCCGGTCTTTCAGAGCGCGAAGCGCGCGCACTTGGAATAGACTGTTTCGTTTCCTTCACCCACGCGGCGAGCCACGCCACGTACTTTCCAGGCGCCGAGCCGATGGACATCAAGATCGTGGTCGAGAGCCCCACGGGGCGAGTTATCGGTGCCCAGATAGTTGGCGGCGAGGGAGTGGATAAGCGTATTGACGTCCTCGCCACTGCGATGTATGCGGGACTCGAAGTCGAGGACCTGGAACACCTCGATCTGGCGTACGCGCCTCCGTACTCCTCTGCCAGGGACCCATCAAACACCGCCGGTTTCGTCGCTGCCAACATCCACCGTGGCGAGCTGAAGGCGATTTCGCCGGTGGAGCTGAACGAGATCCTGGCCAATGGCAAAGAAATCCAACTTGTCGATGTGCGGACACCCATAGAGCACGCTGGTGGGAAGATAGGCAATGCCATCCTTATGCCTGTTGACGAGCTACGCAATCTCCTTGTTGGGCTGGATCCAACGCGACCTACGGTTGTGTATTGTGCGGCTGGCTATCGCTCGTATCTGGCATGCAGGATTCTTCTCGCCAACGGTTTCCGGGATGTCACCAACCTTAGCGGTGGATACGGCTCCTGGAGGTACGCGCCGCTCTCAGTCGGCTGTTCCTGAGCGCATCAACAATCCACTGGAATCTCAGGCAACGCGGCCATCGACTTGGGTATGGCCGTAAGACCCTGGCAGCGCTGGCCGGGGCGCTCGGGCGTCCGGTAGGAGAATAGTTACTTTACCGTCGCCACCTCCGGCCGGCGCTCCGGCAACCTGATCCCGGTTGCGAAGACCCCGGCCAGGATGCCAAAGAACGCTGCCGACATGAAGGCAATTTGATAGTCGCCGAGCATCTCTCGGAGGAGGCCTGCCATAAAAGTGGCAATACTTGCTCCGATCATGTGAACAAAGAAGATCCATCCGTACACGGTGCCCAGAGAGCCCTTCCCGAAGATCCTCGCAGCCAGGTTGGCGGTGGGCGGGACCGTCGCGGCGGAGTCCAGGCCGTAAACGACCGCGAAAACCAGCAAGTAAGGCGCCTCGGCGATGAAAGGCAACGACGAAAGGGCGAGTCCTCGAAAGCCGTAGTAAATAGCCAGGAGCCTGCGGTTGTCATACCGGTCGGTGAAGTATCCCGAAAGCAGAGTCCCGGCGATGTTCATGACACCCATAACCGCAACCGTTGTCGCGGCCGTGGCCTCACTGAAACCGTGTTCAAGGGTGTGGGGAATCATGTGCGTGCTCAGCAGCCCGCTGCCCGTGTACCCGCACACGAAGAAGCTGCCGGCCAGGAGCCAGAACTCCCGCATCCGGAAGGCCTGTCTCATCGGGGTACGCTCAACCTCTTCAATGTGGTCGGGGATGACGCCGGGCGCACCGGAGTCGCCGACAGGGCGTAGCCCGACGTCTGAGGGGCGGTTCCTCATGAAGAGGGCCGCCGGCAAGATAAGGATGCCGGCTGCGGAGGCCAGGAAGATCACAGCGGTCCTCCATCCTGCCGCAACGGTCAAGCCCATCAAGATGGGGATGAAGAGCAATTGGCCTACTGACAGGGCCGTGCTGAACAGCCCGATGACGGTGCCCCGCTGCGCCTTGAACCAGTTCGTCGCCACTATCGCGCCCATGGAACTGCCGACGGCGCCCGTGCCCAGGCCGGTCATCACGCCCCAGAACAGGTACAACTGCCACAATTCTTCCATGAACATAAGTGGCGCTAATCCCACGGTGGTAAGCACGGTTCCTGCAATCATGACCAGACGCGGGCCGAAGCGGTCCAGGAGCGTTCCCATCAGGGGGCCAGATATCCCGAATATCAAGATGCCGATGGCGATAGACAGGGAGATGCTTGCCCGGTCCCAGCCGAACTCCTGCTCCAGTGGCCGTATGAACACTCCGGGCGCGTAGCGTACCCCGGCCCCCAGGAGCATGGTGGAGAAGGTCACCACCACCACAATCCAGGCATAATGCAGCCTCGGGCGGGGCTTCAAGCCGTGGCGCTCAAAGTTCCAATTGCCCATGGCTACTTCCCCATCAGGCGCTGGATCTCGACAATCACCTCTAGGGTGCTCCTCTCGAGGGACTACCGGTTAGTTGCATGGCCTCCACATTCTAGTAGGAGCGCGGGTCTTTGGCAACAAGTCCAGGCGGAAGTCGTTTGCGACAGTCGCGAACAGACTCCCGTTGGGTCCTCTTGTTACCTTTTTGTAAGGCAAGTAGTAGCTATTTCAATGGACATTAGCTGATAGTAGCACTATCTTGGAGTCAAGGTACTAGATTTTGTCGATTCCCGATAGGAGGACACGATGACTCCAAGACGAATTCTCGGCTCTGTAGCGCCACTAACCGCCATGCTCGCCATCTTGCTGGCGTGGCTGCCCGCAGCGATCGCCAGTCCGGTTGCCGCTCCCCAGCGAGCAACGGTGAACGTCTCGATGGTCGACAATGCTTTTCAGCCTCCGACCATCACCATACAGGTCGGCGACACGGTTGTCTGGACTAACAACGGTTCGCTGCCCCATACGAGCACCAGCGATACGGCTGGCATCTGGGATTCCGGTATACTGTTGCCAGGGCAGACTTTCTCACGAACCTTCGATACGGCGGGGACCTTCCCATACAACTGTGTAATTCACCGGGCATTGGGAATGGTTGGGACGGTCGTAGTGCAGGCTGCGGCACAGCCTACCGCGACCAGCACACCCGCACCACCTACCGCGACTCCTGCGCCCGGCGCCCCAACACCGACGGCAACCGCCGCCGCTGCCACCCCAACGCCTACACCGGCACCGACACCCGACGAGGTGTGCCCGTCGGCCGCCCCCTTCTTCCCCGAGACGGGATACTGTATCGACAACCCCCAGATAGCCGAATACTTCCGGGCCAGAGGAGGAGTCGATACCTTCGGATTGCCTGCCTCTCGCACCTTCAGGTTGCTGGGGTTTACGGCCCAGGTCTTCCAGCGTCATATCCTGCGGGTGCACCCGGATGGCGTCAAGCCCATGAACCTTCTGGACCCGGATGTTCTACCCGTTGCATCAGTCAACCTCGCTACCTTCCCGGCCCATGACCCCGGCCTGGCCACCAGCGCTCCTCCGCCCGACACCGCCAACTACAGCCAGGCGGTCCTCAGCCACCTGCAAGCCAATGTGCCCGAGTCCTTTGAAGGGGTAAACGTCCAATTCTTGACCGCTTACCTCAGCGCAGCTCAGGAGCTTGGTGTATCGGGTGATGCGGCTGCTCTGGTGGCGTTGGAGATCTGGGGATTCCCTACATCGCGCCCGGCAAGAGACCCAAACAATAGCAGCTTCATATACCAACGATTCCAGCGGGGAATACTCCACTCCTTCCCTGATCCGAATAACCCCGCTGCTCGTGTAACCCGGGGTATCCTGCTGGCCGATAACCTGAAGTTCGTGCTTACCAACGACCAGGCTCTCTTACCCTCCGACCTGCGTGGTCAGGTACAGCAGAGCCGCTTTTTCAACCAGTATTGTCCCAATAATGCCAACTGGGTCTGCCGCCCGGATCAACTTCCGGACACCGACCTGACCCGCGCTTTCCAAGCGCAACGACAGTAACATGTATGTTCGGCACACGAGGGACTATTGTCCGATGGGCGAGCTGATGGCGAGCGAGGATAGCGGCTAGAGCGCCAGTTAGCCAATTCCTTGATGGGCACTGGCTGCTTCTCCAGGCGAAGCTGCTGTATAGCGAGCCAGAAACGGGCTATTCTGCCTCTCGAATCCGATGGTGGTGTCCGGCCCGTGGCCGGGCAAGACCACCGTATTGGCAGGCAGGGTAAACAGCCTCGTCGCGATGCTGTTCAGAAGCTGCTCAAGGTTTCCCCCGTAGAAATCCTGGCGGCCGATGCTCATCTGGAATAGCGTATCGCCGGTGAAGACGGTTCCCTCGGCGTAGAGGCATATTCCTCCACGGCTATGGCCCGGAGTGTGAATAACGGTTAGCCTTACGTCCCCGGCCTCGAGGATGTCTCCATCCGTGAGCAATACATCCGGCTCGGGTACATTGACGGGCTTCCCGAACCATTCCACCGCCGCGGCTGCGGCCCGAGGCAGCAGTCGTAGGTCGTCGGCGTGAATCGCGAACCTGGCGCCCGTGGCCTGCTGGACTGGTTCCAAGGCCATGAAGTGGTCTACGTGGCCGTGGGTGTTTACAATCAGGTTTACCTTGAGCCCCAGACGGCGGACCTCGTCGAGGATGGCCTGCGGATCGGAGCCCGGATCGATTATGATCCCCTCCCCGGTTGTCTCGGAGCCTACCAGATAACAGTTCGTCCGGAGGTCCCCCAGGGATAGCATCTTGGTAATCAAGGGTATAGGCCTTTCTCGTTACGAATAATTACCGGACGCCCAGAAGCCTGGCGTCATTGCTTTGCAGGATCATACCGGCCACGTTCTCATCTGCATTCTGTTCAGGCGGAACCTCGCCATTGTACCATTGACTGCCTGGCAAAACACCCCACTAGACGGCCTGGTTCATATCCTATCCTCGGGCACGTATTTCAGCGCAAAGCCGTTCATACAGTAGCGTTTGCCGCTCGGCGCCGGGCCATCATCAAAGACGTGGCCCAGGTGCGAGCCGCACCTTGCGCAGAGTATTTCTGTGCGCACCATTCCGAAGCTCCTGTCGGGCTGCTCGACGACGTTCAACGGCGAGATTGGCTCGTAATAACTGGGCCAGCCCGTCCCGGACTCGAATTTGGCGGAGTGGCGAAAAAGATCACTACCGCAGCGTACGCATTGGAATAAGCCAGGCCCATGCTCTTCGTTAAAGAGGCAGGCGCCAGGAGATTCCGTGCCTCTCCTGGTCGTGATTTCATACTGCTTTTCGGTCAGTAGCTTCTTCCATTCCGCATCGGACTTCTCGATCCGCCCGACTGTTACGACCCTGCCTTCCCTGGCGTTGTAGATCTGAATTGTACTGCCTGTACTCTTTAGCTCGTCCATCGCTGATCCTGCTTCGTATCCAGGTGCGGTACGGCATCCTGCCGCATTCACAGGTTGATAATGATGGGTTAGTTCCCGGCTACCCTTTCTCAGGTTTATTATAACATTAGTGTAGGAAAGGGCCGCAGTGGGGAACGCTCTTGGGTGACCAGTGTGGGTAGGTATCGCGCCTCTTTGCCGCGGGCTGATAACAGAAGATCTCTGCCCTGATTCAGTTGCCGGGTGGCGCTGCTCTTTGCAAGAGTCTACGGGTACTTTGGGGGCGCCGTCACTGACCCAGCAGCGAACGCCCGATGATTACCCGCTGGATCTGGTTGGTCCCTACCAGGATCTGCGTAATCTTGGCATCCCGCATGAAACGCTCGACAGGGTAGTCCTTCATGTAGCCATAGCCTCCCAGCACCTGGACGGCGTCGGTGGTCACCTTCATCGCAGCGTCAGAAGCAAAGAGCTTGGCCATTGAACCGTATCTAGGGCCTTCTTTATCACCCTTGCTCAGGGAAGTTGCCGCCCGATACGTGAGATAGCGGGCTGCCTCTACCTGGGTGGCCATTTCGGCCAGCATGAACTGGATGCCCTGGAATTGCCCGATGGGCTGACCGAACTGCACTCTGGTCTTAGCATACTCAATGGCGTAGTCCAGAGCCCCTTCGGCCAATCCCAGGGACTGGGCAGCCACCCCTGGCCTGGTGTGTTCCAGGGCATGCATAACGATTTTGAAGCCATCGCCCTCCCTGCCCATCAAATTAGTTTTGGGCACCTTGCAGTTGTCCATGATGAGATCCACCAGGGGAAGTGCCCTCATGCCCATTTTGTCCTCCGGCTTGCCGGTGCGAAAGCCGGCGAACTCCCGCTCGACGATGAAGGCCGAAAACCCCTTTACCCCTCTCTCCGGATCGGTAACTGCGTAGACGGTGAACAGCTCGGACTGGCCTCCCCCCATAGTAATAAAATGCTTGACCCCGTCGAGTACATAGTTGTCTCTATCCAAGACGGCCCTGGTCTTCATCCCGGAGACGTCGGACCCTGCTTCCGGCTCGGTGATGGCAATTGCTCCACCCAGCTCACCGGTGGCGAGGCCAGGGAAATACCTCTTCTTCTGCTCTTCGTTGGCTGCCAGCAGCATGCTGTAGACGCCGTCGACTGCTCCAACCATGATAGTGGAGACAGAGCCGCTAACCTTGGCCAATTCTTCGATTACCAGTACCACAGTCAGAAGGTCGGCTCCTATACCGCCGTATTCTTCTGGAATGAGAATACCTAACAGGCCTTGCTTAGCCAGGATATCCTTGATGTCCCAGGGGTATTCGCCAGTCCTGTCTATCTCCGCCGCCCGAGGGGCTACGACCTTCTGGGCAATATCCCGCACCGTCCGGCGGATCATTTCCTGCTGCTCGGTAAAGTTGAAGTCCATACTCTCTCCTTGCCTCTAAAGCTAACCCCTATTTGTGGCGCAGTCAAGACCTAAACAACAGTTAATCTAGTTGGGTTATGCTGATTGATGTGGAATTGAATCCTGGCAAAGAGAAAGGATGGTCTGCGATGCCTAAGTGGATACTATTGGTGCTCCTGCTCTTGCAGGCCCATTTCGCGGCCTCGTATCTGGTTCCTCTCGACGAGCAGAGCCAGCGGGAGTTCGGAGGACTCTTGCGCTGGTTCTGGCCGTGGTCCTACGGTGACGCGGGGCTGCTGGGAGAGATCACGCTGGCTTCAGGCTTCCCGATCGCTGGGTTCTACATTGCCGTAACCGCTGGAGGGCTGTTCTTGCTCGCAGCGCTGGCAGCGGTCGGCATCTGGGTCCCGTCCGGTTGGTGCCGTTTGCTCGCGATCGCCGGGGCCGCTCTCTTGCTGCTCTTGATGGCGCTGTTCTTCGGGCCGACCAAGCTGATCCCCATGGCGTTCGCCCTGGGCACGCTCTATCTTGCCTTCTACAGGCCGGAGCTGTTCCCGACCGGCTAAGGGTAATTTGGTTGAACCCGGATAGGACTATTGTCAATGCGCCATTAATGGGGTATAAAGTACAGCAGCGGCGGAAGCTGTTACATCGAAGCGCGACCCACGTTAATGACACGCTTGAGGAGGAATACCCTTGAGGGCCAGTTTCTTGCGACATGTTTTCAGAGTGCTCTGTGCACTCCTGCTGCCGGTCCTCTTGCTAGGCTCTGGCATCGTCCTATCGTCTTCCGACACCATCGAGGCCCGTCTACAAGAGATGGTGTCCACAAAGTACAATGCCTACCAGGAAACCAATGGTCTGCCGGGCGGCGCGGGGATTCTGATGTACATGCAGTCCCCGTCCGGCAACTGGCTGGCCACGGCCGGGCTTCCAGAGGGGTCGAACGAGAACTGGCATTATCGTATCGCCAGCGTCAGCAAAACCTTTACTGCAGCTTCCATCATGCTGCTTGACCAGCAGGGGAAGCTTAACATTGATGACTTGGTCACCGCCGACATACCCGGCCAGTCCGAGCCTTACCTGCCGGGCTCGCCAAACTACGCCATTCCCAATAAGGATCAGATAACGATCAGACAGCTACTTTCCCACCGCGCGGGGGTTTTTGACGTCTTCAACTACCCGGTTCCGGCCACCAGTGGCGTGCCCTATGCCGGGACAACCTATGGCGCTTACATGATGAGCGTGCTGAACGGGCCCGACCACCAGTTCACCCTGGACGAGCTGGCCGCGGTCCTGGTCGCGACACAAGCTTCCTTCTCGGCGCCAGGCGAGGAGTACCACTACAGTGACACGGGGTATTCGCTTCTGGCCAAGATAATCCAGCGTGTCTCGGGCCAGAGTTATGATCGATTTCTGGCCGATAATTTCTTTGGACCCATGGGCCTGACGGAGACCTCCGCGCCCTGGAGCGCCTATGACAACGCCTTGCCTGATCCTTCTTTGTCTGGATACAGCAATATTGGCTCGGGTTTTGTCGAGACTACCGAGGACAATATGTCCTCCCAGGTCGGCCCGGGAAACATTATCAGTACGCCGGCTGATATCACGACATGGGTGCGGACCCTTCTCTCGGGAGGAGGCCCTCTTACCAGGGAGCAGGCTGCGCGGATGTTGGCCGTTGAACCCGGGAACAAGACTTATGGCCTGGGCATTGGCAATAGTGAGGCAGGGGCCGGACACTCCGGCGCCCACCCGGGTTTTGTAAACCTGGTCGGCTACAACCCCGATGATGATGTGGCTGTAGTTGTGGTGACTCCATTTATCGACTACAACAACCTGGAGGCGCATCTGGCTCTGATCACCGAAGTCGCTAAAGAGGCGCGCGAGATCGCCGGCTATACCGGGACCTGGCCCAGATAGGTGACTCTGGTTTCATTTCGCTCGCCGATCGTGAGGCCAACCTCTTCATCCCGATGGCTACCGTGGCGAAGCTGGGGAACTAGGCTGGCTTAGCTTGCCATTGCCCAAACGTCGGGATGTTCTGTCGCGTATATGAAGCAATCGCTCGGGGACGCTGGCGCAACTAGCCAAGATCGTTGAGTAGCTCCGAGTACGTAGGCTACCGCCCGTGAGCGCGTCAAACTTAAATGGTCCTTGGCCTATGAGTCGCAATGCGACTCGTAGGCGTTGAGGGGGGAGGATCCGTGAGGAATTGGTGAGACCGCAGCAGCCGGGCCAGGCCGGCGATCTTGGGGCAAAGCCAGTACCTTGTGCCGGCGTCGGTATTCTATGGGCGATAGCGCCCGCGTTAGAGCGTCCCAGACAGACGGGGCGCCCGTTTTCGCTTCTTCAGTCGCTTGTCCTAGTGCCACGCCCGATTGGGATCCCCCTTTGGCCTTGCTCATCTGCCGGGAGGACCCTACGTTCTATCCAGCGAGTCTTGCCCCAGCTTCGATTAAGAGGGAATTAGATATCTTGCTATTGCGCTGATCGAGCTGGGCGGTCTTAGCCTCTCCTTCGCTGCTCTCAGCCAGTCCGGCCTTGGCCTGTTCCTCTACCAGAGCCTCGATGTCTTTCTCGTCCACGTTCTCACTCATTGCTATCTTGCTCCACTTCCTATTGCTAACGCTTGTATGGTATCAGGCCGATACCGGTCGGTCTGTGAGGCTCTTCAGCGCATCTCCCCACCGCTGCGTAGAAACTCAACATCGATCGGTTCCGGCCGGACCTTGCAGACGCCGCAGTGGAGGGCGTCCTCTACCGCGAGGCCATGCAGCCTGCCAGCGTTATCCCAGGCCTCCAAGAGAAAGGGCCTGGTCCGGGCGTGCGCCTTGCAGACCGCTCGCCCGCAAAACCGGCACGTCCCCTCGGCGGCCCCGCCGCATACCCAGCATCGCATCTGCTTTCCCCTTTAGACTAGGCGGCGAAGAAGTACTTCGCCTTGCTCTTGCGCTTGTCCAGCTCGGCGCCCTCTTGCGTTTCATCGCCGTCAGCCCTGGGGCCTTCGACGTTGATTTCTTCCGCTTGTGCCTCTACCAGTTGCTCGATATCCTCCGCGGTCTGCTCATCGCTCATTGGTTGCCGCTCCTCCTGTTTCTTCATTACCTCGCATAGTATCAACGGATTGTCAGCCTGTCTGTGAACAGCTTCACATCAATTAGAGTACCTAAGTCTGTGATATGGTAGGTCGTGCCCGGTTTGTCCCGATGGCATTATGAACTCGAGTCTTCATCTCTCTGTATACGGCCAATTATAGCCAACAAGCAGGGCCTGTCAATAAGAGGTCCAGCGGCATACGCGCCCCTCAGGGTCACCGGGATTGTGCCCAGCTTGTTCCGGGTCCCGCGCCTCTTCTTCGTACACACCACTGCAGCCGAGCCAGTATCTCGTCAAGCCGTGCGTGCGATTCGCTGGCGCCCGTCTCAATTCCGGACTCGAGCATTCCCTCGCGGTCCGCTACCCGCTGGAAGACCAAGTGAATCGTCACCCTGGTCCGGGCGCCCGGCAATGCTTCGATGGTGGCGTTACCCAGCACGACGTTTCCTTTACCACTGTACAAACATCGGGATGTCTGTTGCGAAGTGGCGTAAGAGCACTTCCGTACCACATTGGGCGTGATCCTTCGCCCGTAAGCCCGGCTTCTAATTTCATCTCTTAACGACCAAACCCATTGGTTTGAAGGGAATCTCGGGATGTCGCGTGATGGATCTGATCTCGGTTGCCACAAGGAACTGGCGACCCATAGGGGACTCGAAGCGGGCAATCATCGTGGGATGTGCAAACATAATCCCACGGTGATGGGAAGGTCGCCATGCAAGGCAATGCCCTATGGCCCATGTTTGCGTTTGGGTTCGGGAGAATCTTTGTGATCACCCAGATGCACGGCTCAAGCCTGTCGCGGTGGGGGCGACTCCTCATAATGGCAGCGTACGCCGGGGCCGCTGCACTGGTCTATAGCAGATGGTGGACCATGGCGCGCCCGGTTCATTTGACCCTGGGTGCGACGGTGTAGGAAAATGCCACCTCACCGCTCTTGCGCCCGCCGACTTCATCTTCCGGCAAATAGGAGCGGACATAGTCCACCACCGCCTGGCCGGGCGAAACTGCCACGCGTACGTGCCCGCTATTTGGGAGTTTGTCACCGCTTTTGTAGGCGTCGGCGTTTTCCATGGTTTAGACGGGATTGGCGGGTTCGGGCAGGGTCTGGTAGATCACGCCGTCCAGTTCCTGCCGGTCGAAAAGGTGATCGTGGCCCTGGAAGAAGATCGTCACGCCGGTCTTGGCCATCAACTGGTGGATGGGCAATTCCCAGCCCGGGCGCATCCTGGTGAATTCCCAGGCGCCGTTCTTGCCCTTGCCTCCCCATTCGTAGTCGCCGGCGAGCTCGATGCCACCACGCCCAGTGCCGTTCACGTGATGTGCGAAGACGAATTTGTACCTGGCATCGCTATTCTCCAGCGTATTCCTGAACCATTGGTATTGCGCGTCGCCCAGCGTGATATCCCACATATCGCTTCTCTTGCCGTCGCCTCCCAACGCATTATCCACGGGGACTGACGAGTGCCAGTATGGATCCAGGACCCCGAACCGCGCACCCCCCCGGGCCCACGGGTAATAGCCACGAAGGGAGCCGATGTGCTCGACAGGCTGGGCGTCGCCCGTGTAGAAACCGTCAGGCGCGGGCTGCGGATAGTAGCGGTTGCGCGCCAGTTGCGCCCATAACGCCACGTTGTTGGGTGTGCCATTCAAATTGGACTGCGCGGCCTGTTCGTGATTGCCGTTGACGAGGAAGAGCGGGGCCGAGTCGCCAACCAATCCCAGGAACTGCCGTTGGAGGGCGTAGCGTTCCGTAACCGTATTCACATTGATGGTCTTGAGAGTGTCCACGCTGAAATCGTCGCCGATGGTTATATAGAAATCAGGCTGGTCGGATGCGACTTCGAGCAGGGTGCGTGTGTAAAGCGCCGGGTCGAACTGTTTGCCGAGCCGTTCGGGATGCGAATCGCCCTGAATATCAAACGTGAAGGCGAACCTGGCGCCCGCTGTGTGACAAAAGTGTTCTCCGGTCCGGCGACAAATGGGCCCTCCCCAGGCTCGCGATAGCGCGAGCGATAGTAATAACGTGTGTTCGGCGCGAGCCTGCCAATGACCGTTTCGGTGGGCGTGTTGGCGGATGCCAGTACCGCGGCGGTCTGGCCGGTGTAGCTTCCTATCGTAGAGCCATACTCGTAGTAGATCTCCATGGCTCTGGCTGGGACGACGTTGACTGTCACTGAGGTATTGGTTGGGCGTCCCAGGACCTCGGTGGCGAAGAAATCCGGGTTTGCTGGCGGCGCCGTTGCCGTCTGTCCCTTCTGGTCTTTCGGCTTTGCTGAGGCTAAAGGTTGGGGGCTACCCGGTGGTGGAACCGCGGTTGGCATCTGTTCCTGGACCTCCGGTCTGGGTGCAGTGGATGGCGTTGTGGCGATCGACGGTGATTCCGACAGAGAGTCGGTTGGGGGAGTCGGTTGGGGCAAAGGGATCGCAGTTGCGCAGGCGCCCGCGACCGTCATCACTACAACCAACGACACGATAAAGACCAGATTTCGCTTGGTCACCACAATCGAGTTCCTTTCAGCAGACGCATCGCACGGCCAGCCCGTCAGCCTCGTCATTGTACCCTGGGAGGCCGCCGGTGTAAATCTGCGTGCTACGCCATCTGGAATAGCGCCAGGCGTTCAAGTATGAGGGAGCGATGTTGAGGATAGCTTCCCAGATGTGCGAGGTGACGTCTCAAAGGTGGCGTTGACTAGTGCCTGTGTACTACCGTCTTGCGGGTCCCAGGCTGCGCGTAGGGAGACGGCGTTAGGGATTCGACGCGAAACCCCTTGGTCGGCTGAAGATAGTCGCCTAGTTTGCCAGGCCTAGCATTGGCGAGTGACGGCCGATCGAACACACCGTATGGCCAGTGCAGGGTGGGGACTGCTTGCTGGCAAGATTCCAGTCATGCCCATAGCTCTTTGATGGACAACGGATACTATACGTCGTGCCAATACTTATGCGTATTACTTACGTGGCCATACTCTTACCATCGCACAAACATCGGGGAGTTCTGTCGCCTATATGCAGCAGTCGCTGGAGACGCTGGCGCAGCTTGCCAGGGTCGTCGCGGCGGGCGAGGGAGTATAAAGCCCGACAGACAGGAAGTTGGTGCTACCGTATCAGCCTGACTGAGAAGCCCGGAGAAAGCTCAACCCACGTCCTGTCAGCAGT
>ORJL011049967.1_pt1 | contig 37175 bp, 32 predicted proteins | sample 1779941 | NCBI WGS metagenome assembly ORJL01 (sample SAMEA104232317, study PRJEB22302) | groundwater metagenome | biome: forest; feature: aquifer; material: groundwater | place: USA | collected 2011-08-07 | depth 5.8 m | reverse complement strand
CTTCACACTCTGGGTTAGATCCCCAGCCGCCATCGACCGCGCTACCTCTACCAGCCGGGGCAGGTCCCTCGCTGCCAGTCCCTGCGCCGCCTTCGCCACTGCTCCAACCCCACTCGAGATGGCCTTCGATAGGAATAGGGCCACCCCCAGACCGAGCAGCATAGCGAAGGCGATAGCGCCAAGCAGGAGCTTGATCGACGTATCTGCGGTTGCGGCCACGCTGGTATTCAGGGCTTTGCCAACCCTATCCTGTACATTCAGCAGGTTCTGGACAGTTTCCAGGACTGCCTGGAAGTGCTGCTCCGCCGGCCCGGAGGTATTGACCAGGGCGGCACTTATATCACCCTGATCGACAAAGGTTATGGTCTTCTGCCGGGTCTGGAGGTATGTCGGATAGGCCGCGGCCCAGGCGTTCAGCTTGTCCTTCTCTTCCTGAATCAGGTAGGTAGCGCCGTAAGCCTTCATATTGTCGTCGATCTGCTTTAGCCATTTTGGGTCTTCGGCCTTTATCCTCGTCCTGGTCGTCGCATCACCACTATTAACGTATTGGATAGCCCCGAGCCTCAACTGGTACAGTCCCTCCTCCACCGCATTGAGCTGAATCGCCGGTACCAGACGGTCAGCATACATACTCTGGAAATCACTCGAGAAGGAATTAGAGTTGCTCCATCCGATATACCCAACTATCGCCAGCAGCAACAGTACCACCCCGAAGCCGGCGAACAACTTGGAAGCAATATTGAGTCTCATTAAGAACCTCCTATGGAATTTTTCCTTGCTCCCTCTCTGTTTCGTCCGGCGACCGAGGGAATGTTGCCCTGAACGTACTGAGACGCGTTCCTCATAGGTACTCAGTACATCCGGTATCAATGGGGCCGGACCCTACCCATTCCGGTTATCCCGGCCCTGCGATATAACCCGTTTGGGGGATAAGGACCCAGGTACCCTCGCGGCGGTCCAAAGGTACTGTGATCGACGCTTCCAGAGGCTAAGCATGAGTGACCTTTGGCCCGTCAAGAGTCCGAAGGACTTGCCGAATACTAAACATGAGCACCTCACATGGCAAATCCTGAAGGAACAGGAAGAAGTAAATGAGCCTACAATTTGATGCGGAGCCCGATGAGCTGGCGGTATTCCTGGAGGAAGCGGAAGAGCAGCTTCTGCTAATGGACCAGGACATCATCGTTATGGAGAAGGAAGGGCCGACCCCGGACCTACTTCAGGAGGTCTTCCGGGCTGCCCACACCCTGAAGGGGTCCTCGGCTGCCATAGGCCATGAGAGGATGGCGAGCCTCACCCATGCGATGGAGACAATTCTCGATTACCTGCGCAAAGGCAAGCTTGAGACCTCTACTCCACTAATTGACCTGCTGCTACAGAGCCTGGACGCATTGCGAGTTCTCAAGGAAGAGGTCGTCACCCTGGAGCATAGTGGGATGGACCCTTCCTCTCTAGTTTCATCGCTCAAGCGGTTCCTGGAAGAGAGCCTGCCCAGGGAGATCGCGCCGGTCCCAGCCTCCGTTCCTTGCGGAGCAGAGCCAGCGGCGCCCTTAGCAGAAGAGAAGCGGCAGAATGGGAGCCTGGACGGGTACCCTTATAGCATAACTGTCCAGGTCGATGGGCAATCCATGTTTCCTGCAGCACGTCTTCTTCAAGTGCACATGTCCCTCTCCGAGATTGGTGAAGTTACTGCATCGGCGCCCTCCAGAGAAGAGATCGAGGCGGAGAAGGTTGGAACGGAGTTGAGTCTGAGCTGCGTTACTGCCGAGACCGCTGAGGCCATTAGAGACCTTCTGATGGCCATTCCTGATATGTCCGCCGTCCGCATTGAGAATGACTCCGTCGAAGGCGACGTAGTGTCGGAGCAGGATGCCTTCGCCTCCGTCAGCAACATCGAAGCAACTGAGACATCCGAGCGCACGGCTGATGCATCGAGCAACGGAAACGGGAAGGTCGGCGACGAGCCTGGTGCCACGAGACGTGTCACGGCAAAGGCTGCCAGTGCCTCCAAGACCGTAAGGATTGACATAGAGAGGCTGGATGCCCTGATGAACCTGGTAGGCGAGCTGGTTATTGATACAACCAGGCTAACGCAACTGAGCTCCAGGCTTCAGGCCCGTTACGAAGGAGAGGAGGTCGCTCAAGGCATCGGAGAGACCTCCCAGCACATCCAGCGAATCACGGACGAGCTCCAGGACCGGATCATGAAAGCCCGGATGTTCCCGGTGAGCAGCGTCTTCAACCGTTTTCCCAGAATGGTTAGGGACCTGGCCCAACGAGTTGGCAAGAACGTTGAGTTCTTGATGGAAGGCGAGGAAACGGAGCTCGACAGATCGGTAATCGAAGAGATCAGCGACCCGCTAACGCATCTTCTGCGTAACGCGGTCGACCATGGCATCGAAGCCCCCGCAGAGCGCACCGCTTGCGGCAAGTCAGAGACCGGCCGGGTGCGCCTGGCGGCATGCCACCGGGAGAGCCGCATTGTGCTTACCCTGGAGGATGATGGCAAGGGCATAGATCCGGAGCGTATGAGACAAGTTGCCGTGGAGAAGGGGCTGCTGACAATGGAGGCCGCCACGCGAATGAACGACCGGGAGGCTATCGAGATGATCTTCGCTCCCGGCTTCTCGACGGCGACGCAGGTGAGCGACGTCTCCGGGCGCGGCGTGGGGATGGATATCGTCAGGACTAACATCCACAAGCTGAACGGACAGGTGGGCATCGAAAGCGTTCCGGGGCAGGGGAGCCGGTTTACGCTGGAGCTTCCACTGACGCTAGCGATCATGGATGCCCTGCTGGTGACTCTGGATGGCAACATCTTTGCCATACCGCTCGCCTCTGTCACGGAAACCATGCGCGTGCCGGTATCGGAAATTAGCTCCGTTAATCGGGAGAAGGTGATACAACACCGGGGGCGGGTGCTTCCGCTGGTATATTTAGGAACGGCACTCGGGTCCCACCGCAACGGGGTAGACCTGGAGCGGGCCTATGTCGTGGTCGTAGGAGCGGAAGGCGACCAGGTAGGAATCATCGTGGAATCCCTCATCGGGGAGCAACAGGTAGTCATCAAGTCGCTGGGGAACTATATCGGAGACGTCCGAGGCCTCTCGGGTGCGACGATACTCGGTGACGGAAGGGTAGCCCTGATCCTGGACGTCCTGGCCCTGGTCCGAAAGACCGTTCAGGATAGGGCAGGAAAAACGCGATATGTATAGCTCGACGCTGCTTAGCCCCAAAGATCTCGACCACCTCAATGACGTGGTGTCGCTGGGATTCGAGAACGCGGCTCAAGGTCTGTCTACCATGGTAGACAAGGCGATACGAGTTACCTCTCCAAGCCTCAAGGTGGTCCCTATCGAGAAGGCGCCAGGCTTTATCGGAGAGCCGGAGCAGGAGGTATACGCTATCTATCTGGCAATGACCGGTGACGTCGGGGGCCACATACTCCTGATACTCTCGGTGGAGGCAGCCGGAGAGATGGTCGGCATGCTGATGGGACCGCGGGAGACGCAGACACCGGAGCTTGACATGGTAGAGCGCTCTGCCCTCGGCGAAGTGGCCAACGTCACCGGCTCGTTCTTCATGCGCGCCCTGTCAGACGCCACCAACCTCGATATCCGGCCATCTCCACCATCCGTTGTTATGGACATGGCTGGGGCAGTCCTGGACGGACCGCTCCTTGCCCTGGCATTGACTATGGAAGAGGTCCTGGTTATCGATACCCGGTTCACCGATGAGGAGCGTCACATCGGGGGGCTCTTTCTGGTGCTCCCGGACGCATGCTCACTAAGGCTGATTGTGGAAAGACTAATCTAGACCCCATGGATGGACAGAATACGCTGGCGGTCGGAATGGGAGAGATTTGCGCGACACGTGATACTTCGGCGGTGCTCATCGCGTACGGCCTGGGCTCTTGCATCGGCGTATCCCTGTACGATGCGGTGGCGAAGGTCGGAGGTCTCGCCCACGTGATGTTGCCGAGCAGCAAAGAGTCGTCTTCCCAGGGACTTGGCTACCGGTTTGCGGATGTTGCAGTGCCTGCCCTGGTTGATAAGATGCAGCAGTTGGGCGCCGGAAGAAAGCGCCTGATATGCAGGATTGCGGGCGGAGCGCATATGCTCTTCGCCCCCGGCTCGTCCGATGGCTTTAAGATAGGAGAACGCAATATCGAGGCCGTAGCGGAGGCCCTGGCACGCTGCGGGGTGACACCAGCGGCAAAGGAAATCGGGGGGTCACGGGGGCGTACGCTGCGTCTCTACTTGAGCACCGGCCGGGTTTTTGTCAAGACAGTAGGACAGCAGGACATTGAGCTATAGTCCATGAGTCCTTGGGACGCACAGACTACTTAAAGGGAGGGAACATAACATGGCGACATTGCTGGTTGTAGACGATGCTGCCTTCATGCGAATGAGATGCTCCAAGCTTCTGAGCGACAACGGCTACAAGGTAATAGAGGCTGAGAACGGCGTGCAGGCGGTCTTGAAATATAGGGAGGTACGCCCGGACGGCGTGCTACTGGATATCACGATGCCGGAAATGGATGGCCTGACGGCGCTAAAGGAGATCCGGAGGATTGACCCGAACGCGCGCGTGGCCATGGTAACGGCTATGGGACAGCAGACGCTGGTAATGGATGCCCTGAAGAGCGGCGCGAAGGACTTCGTCTTGAAGCCGTTTCAGAGCGACAGGGTGCTGGCGGCCGTCAAGAAGATGCTGGCGTAGTAAGGGCGGAGCTCCCTCACCCTAACCCTCTCCCACTACGGTGGGCGAGGGGATAAGTAAGCGATGTTCCACTGCGGTCGGCGAGGGAATGCTTGCTGAAACAGGCGCTCCTACCCCGGTGGATGAGGGAATGCTTGCTGGCGCAAGAGCTCCTACCCCGGTGGGCGAGGGAATGCTTGCTAGGTAGTGGGATACGACACAGATCAAGGGGTTCTCGATGGTAAAGGTTCTGGTAGTAGACGACTCAGCATACATGAGGTATGTGCTGCGGAAAGGTCTGGACGAACACCCGGACGTCACCGTAGTGGACACTGCGCGAGACGGGCTGGAGGCGCTTGAGAAGATTGCCTCCCTCAGGCCGGATGTTGTGACCATGGACCTGGAGATGCCTCGCATGGATGGGTTCGAGGCGCTGAAGCGGATCATGGCCGGTTCGCCCGTGCCAGTCATTATTCTGAGCAGTCTAACCCAGGAGGGAGCCGATGCTACGGTAAGAGCGCTGAGGCTCGGCGCGGTGGACTTCGTCCCCAAGCCAATCGGGGGCGCCCTGGACTTCCAATCCGTTCGAGAAGACCTGGTTAGCAAGATAAAGCAGGTGGCGGGGCTTCACTCGTCAAAGCTGGGCTTGCCCCGCACGGTACCGACAATCGAGCGATCTAAGCCGGAGCCGGACGGCCGATCGAGGGAATCCAGGGGACTTGTCATCATCGGCACGTCAACCGGCGGACCCAGGGCGCTGCATGAAGTAGTACCACACCTGCCTGCCTCTCTGCCGGCCGGGGTCCTGATAGTTCAGCATATGCCGCCGGGCTTTACCAGGTCTCTGGCTCAGAGACTGGACGAGATCTCCGCCCTGAGGGTCAAAGAGGCTGAGGACGGGGACACGGTCCAGCCGGGGCTAGCTCTCTTGGCGCCTGGAAACTATCACATGACGGTTTCCCAGGGAGGGCATATCTCGCTGAACCAGAACCCTTCACAACACGGCGTCCGGCCAGCGGTTGATGTAACGATGGAATCGGCAGCACGGGCGTATGGAGCCGCTACTATCGGCGTAATTATGACGGGCATGGGTACGGACGGCACCCGGGGCGCGACCTTGATAAAACAGGCCGGAGGCCAGGTGATCGTCGAGGACGAGTCAACTTGCGTGATATACGGGATGCCCCGGAGCGCGGTGGAGGCCAAGGTAGTAGACAAGATTACCCCTTTGGATAGGATAGCTGCCGAGGTCGCCTCGCTGGTCAACGCCAGGCGTCCCGGCACACGTGCAGTTCATGCAGTTACGGGAGCAGGGAATTCATAGGGGGTTACCTCGTAGGGGAAGCTCTAGAGCTTCCCCTACAGAGCTTCCCCTACGAGGTAACCCCTCAGATCCGGAAGAGCCGGAGCAGTATGAGGCAATCTGAACCAACTGGGGCTGTGGGAGCCGGGAGAGAAGGTGCCGAATGATCAATACTAGAACAACCGCCGATCTGGAATACTCGTACTTTCAGCGAAAAGTGCTGGAGGTCACCGGCATAGACTTGTCTTCTTATAAGAGCGAACAGATGAGGCGCCGGTTGAACACCATCATGACCCGTTCCGGCACGAGCAATCTATTTGAATACACGCGCCTGATCTCCCATGACTCAGCCCGGAGGCAGGAGTTCAAGGATTTCGTTACCATCAATGTATCGGAGTTCTTCCGCATACCAGAGAAATTCGAATACTTGAGGCGTCAGGTCTTCCCCAAGCTGCTGGCGGCACGCCGGAGGCTGAATATCTGGAGCGCGGGTTGTTCGGATGGATCGGAGCCCTATTCCCTGGCGATTACACTTCAGGAGATCGCCCCATTGGGCCAATGGCGGATACTGGCTACCGACATCGATACAACGGTATTGGAACGGGCCAGGCGCGGCGTCTATCCGGCTTCACAACTGCGAAACCTGGCGGACAGCCAGCTCAAGAAGTACTTTGTTCCTGCGGGCGCCGAGTTCCGCCTGGCAGACCAGGTGAGGAACAAGATCGAATTCAAGACGCACGACCTGCTGCGCGGCGTGTACCAAAGCGACTTCGACCTTATCGTGTGTCGGCATGTCCTCATCTACTTTACTGAGGAGGCTAAGGATGAAATCTTCCGCAAATTCAACGCTTCATTGCGTCCGGGTGGCGTACTCTTCATCGGTGGCACGGAGATGATAAAGATGCCAAAGAGCATAGGCTACGATAGCCTGGCTGTTTCTTTTTATCAAAAGATAGGCGGCGAGCTTTCCATGTCCGGAGCGTCCCCACGCTCGTTCGCATTAGGATAGGAGGGAAAGGTCATGGATGCAGAATTGGTAAACGTCTTTGTCGGTTCCGCGCAGAACGTGTTGCAGACCGAGATCGGAGCGCCGGTTAAGATGGGGCAAGTCTTCATTGGGAAAGACCCCTATACGACACAGCAGATTACCGCGCTGATCGGAGTGACCGGCAACCTCCGGGGCGTCATGATGTTCGGCCTGTCGGAGGAGACCGCCATGCAGGTGGTCTCGAGGATGATGGGCCAGGAGATGGATAAGTGGGACGAGCTTGCCGAGAGCGCAATTGCGGAGATAGGCAACGTAATCGCCGGCTCATCGGCAACTACCCTGGAGTCCCGGGGGCATATTTGCACCATCTCGCCTCCAACTGTAATTAGGGGCGCGGGCACGACCATTTCGACCCTGAGCATCCCGCGGCTGGTCATACCGCTTGTTACACCGTACGGCATGGTAGAGATCCAGTTGGCGCTTAAGGCCGGCGGAGCGCAGCCGACAGCCACCGTGGCGAGAGCGCCTGCCTTGAGCTAAATCGGGTCCCCCGCTCTCTCCGGCAACAAGGATAGCGAGCTTGCTCTGCAGAGCAGGCTCGCTATCCTCTTATCCAATTCTATAAAGTGGTCCTCAGCTCAGGCGGAAGGAAGCTCTGGTCCACTATCTTGGACCAGTCCGGCGCCGTCTTCACCTGATTGTTTGCCAGCATATCTTCGGTGATGGCCTTGAGGGTGGCCGGGGTTACCTTGGCCGTGTATTTATTGATAGGGTAGTTCTTCATAGCCAGTTTGGCTACGTCCGCATCAATTTTTTGTCCCTTGGCCCAGATCTCCGCCGCCTTATCGGGATTGCTCTTGGTGTACTCCAGGGCCTTCTGATGGGCGCGTAAGTACGCGGTCAGAATATCTCCATGGGCCTTGGCATAGTCCACCGTGGTAGCGAGCATATTCTCACTCCAGTCGGGAATGTACTCAGCAGCGGTCCCCAGAATCCTGATGTCCTTCTTCAGGAGTTCCTGAGACAGTAGCGGATCGTTCACCCATCCCACGTCAATAACGCCGCTCCTGACAGCAGTTAACTGGTCAGGAGCCCCTCCGGCCGCCACCATATTCACTTCTTCCGCCTTGATCCCAACAGCCCGCAGGGCGCTAAAAGCATACGTCTGGCTCACGGAGCCCGGGCGGGAATATCCGATCTTCTTTCCCTTAACGTCCTTCATAGACTTCAACGGAGAGTCCGCCTTAACTACCCAGGAGATAGTTGGAAACGGCAGGTTCTCCGCGATAATGCGGACGGGCTGGCCCTCGGCCACAGCTATCGCCACCGCGCTTGGAGTAGGCTGGCCAATATGAGAGCCTCCGTCCACCAGGCCCCGCACCACATCCCCGCCTCCAACGAAGCCGACCATCTCCTGAGTAATGCCCTCTTCCTTTAGAAACAGCTCCTCCGCCACCAGGGCTGACATCATGTGAAACCCGATTCCACTGGCGGCGGTCGCAAGCTGTACCTTGGCCGAAACCTTTGGCTTGGCTGCCGCTGTTGGGGTCCCGGGACTGGCGGCAGGAGTCCCGGCTGCAGCCTTGGGGATAGCCGTTGGTGTCGGCACCACCGCCGCCGGGGCACATGCCACTAACATAATGCCGCCACCGAACATAGAGGCAATTCTGATGAACTTGCGTCGATCGATGCGGGCTGAGGATCCGTTGTCTTCCAAGACCTTCTCCCTCTTGCCGGCGAGCCCGCCGGCAGAATGATAGTCACTTCGCCAGAAGTGGGCCTTTGAATCATTGGAAATTCTATAGTACCCTCCGGCCGTAGTCAAATGGACCGCACCCCTTTCGGACGAACGGCGGTTTTACTTTCACTCGCCCCTATGGTATAATCCACTCGTCACTGGTCCTTCAGGGCAAGGTGAGGCGCGAGCCAATTCCTTGATCGGCGGTATAGCCCGCTAGCCCTCGAGCGAGAGCCCGAGAGCAGACCTGGCGAAATTCCAGGGCCGACGGTTAGAGTCCGGATGTGAGAAGGGCAAAGGCGGTGCTTTTGCATTGGCCCGTGGACTATGTGTCTGCGGGCTATTTTTGTTGTCCGAATTTAAACAGGAGGAGCAGGTTGATCGAGAAGTTCGAGCATGTCGGGATCGGCGTCAAGGACATGGAGGAGTCCGTGGCCTTCTACCGTGACGTGGTAGGGTTCCAGGTCTTCATGGAGAAGGACATGAGCGGGGCCGGGGGCCCAATCAAGAAGCTTGTCTTCTTACGCAACGGCAATGACATCATCGAGTTGCTGTCCTTCGCGAGCGCAGACGCCGGAGTCGCAAAATACGAGTCGCTCGGAACATCGCACATCTGCTTCGCTGTCCAGGGAATCAAAGAAGAGATCGATCGGTGGCTGGCCCTGGGCATACCTCAGGTAATTCCGACATCACCGACTGCTGACGGTGGATTCCGCACAGCCTTCAAAGGCCCCAACGGGGAGTTCATAGAGCTGAAAGGGAAATAGATCCGTCTGGCCATGGTTGACTCAGCCAAATACATGGGCCGGGCCCTGGAGCTGGCCCGTATAGCCCTGGGGCGCACCAGCCCAAACCCGGCGGTGGGCGCCGTTCTGGTGAAGAACGGCACAGTGGTGGGCGAGGGATATACCCAGCCGCCGGGTTCCTGGCACGCCGAGGTCATGGCACTGGGACAGGCTGGCGAGAAGGCCCGTGATGCAACCATGTACGTGACCCTGGAGCCATGCTGCCATCAGGGCCGGACACCGCCATGCATTCAGGCGATAATTGCCGCCGGAGTGCGGGAGGTGCACATCGCCCTGCTGGACCCCAACCCGCTGGTAGACGGCCGCGGTAAAGCCGGGCTTGAAGAGGCGGGCATCCGCGTGCAGATGGGAGAGGGCCAGGAAGAGGCGGCTGAGCTCAACGAGGCTTTTATCAAGCACATTACTACCGGACTGCCCTTCGTCGTCGCCAAATTCGCATCCAGCCTCGATGGCAAGATTGCGACCCGCTCCGGCGATTCCAAGTGGATCACCGGGGAGGAGGCCCGGCACCGGGTGCATGAGGTACGGGACACAATGGACGCCGTGATGGTCGGCGTCAATACCGTCCTGGCCGACGACCCGCAACTGACATGCAGACTGGATGCGGAGGCGAAAGGAAGGCCTGAGCGCCAGCCTGTGCGGGTTATTATAGATAGCCAGGGACGCACGCCTCCGGATGCCCGTGTGCTCCAATGTCCCGGCCGGACGGTCATTGCCACCACCCGGGCCATTGATCCGGGACGGGCGCTGGCCCTGGAACGGGCAGGCGCAGAGGTGTTGCTTCTTCCTGACCGTCACGGGATGGTAGATCTGGCCGCCCTGATGGAAGCGCTTGGTGGCAAGGAAATCACCAGTATCCTGGTTGAGGGCGGAGGTACCCTCCTCGGCTCACTGCTGGAAGAGGGTCTGGTGGACAGGGTGATGGCCTTTGTAGCGCCGGTCCTGATTGGCGGACGTGACGCTCCGTCGCCGATGGAGGGCCACGGCATACCGACCATGGACCACGCCATCCGGCTCCGGCACACCCGGATGGAATTGATCGGCGAGGACGTGCTCATCACCGGCTATGCCGGCTTCTGTGCTCTGGACACGGCCGGCAGGCCCACTCTGGCCCGTGGTGGCGTGTAGAGCATGTTCACGGGAATAGTCGAGGAGATGGGTACAGTAAGGGCAGCCTATACCGATCGCCTGGTCATCGGCGCACGGAAGGTGCTGGAGGGGACCAGGATTGGCGACAGTATCGCCACCAATGGGGTCTGCCTGACAGTGATAGCCATGTCTCAGGATAGCTTCACCATCGAGGTTATGCCCGAGACCCTCCGCCGCACGGACCTGGGGCAGCTCCGCTCGGGAGATCGGGTCAACCTGGAGCGGGCACTGGGAGCGGGGGCTCCGATGGGCGGCCATTTCGTCCAGGGTCATGTGGACGGTACCGGCAAGATCGTATCCGTCACGCCGGAAGGGAATGCCCTGGTCGTGCGCATTGCCGCGCCACCGGAGGTTATGCGTTATATCGTGCCGAAGGGCTTTATCGCCATGGATGGTGTTAGCCTGACGGTCGTGGACTGGGAGCCCGGCTCGTTTACCGTCTCCCTGGTGCCACACACCCAGGCCAATATCACCCTGATTCACAAGAAGACGGGTGAGACCGTGAATCTGGAAACAGATATCATCGGTAAGTACGTAGAGAGATTTATAATAGCCCGCCAGGGGTCGATTAGCGAAGGTTTTCTGGCGGAGCACGGGTTTATGTAGAGGGGGACAACGTGTCGTTGGCGAGTATCGAAGATGCAATAAAGGACATTCGGGATGGAAAGTTCGTCATTGTGGTGGATGACGAGGACAGGGAGAACGAAGGCGATCTGACCATGGCCGCGGAGAAGATTACGCCGGAGGCCGTCAACTTTATGGCCAAGTATGGGCGCGGCCTCATCTGCCTGCCCACGACAGGGCAGCGCCTGGACGAGCTGCAAATACCCATGATGGTCTCTGACAATACTTCCAGCTTCGGTACCGCTTTCACCGTCTCCATAGACGCCAAGCAAGGGACCAGCACCGGCATCTCCGCCTCTGACCGTGCCAACACGATCCTGGCGGTGGTGGACCCTGAGACCAAGCCTGAGGACATCGCCCGGCCCGGCCACATCTTCCCGTTGCGGGCCAAGGAGGGCGGTGTGCTGGTGCGCACCGGGCAGACGGAGGCGGCTGTAGACCTCTCCCGCCTGGCCGGTCTTTATCCCGCCGGCGTAATCTGTGAGATCATGAAGGAAGACGGCACCATGGCCCGTATGCCGGAGCTAGAGGCCGTAGCCCAGGAACATGACATTAAGATCGTGAGTGTGGCCCAGCTCATAGAGTACCGCCTGCGGAATGATACCCTCATCCACCGGGTAGCGGAGGCCAAGCTGCCGACCACCTATGGGGACTTTCGGATCTTTGCCTACAAGAGCGACGTAGACGCTAACCATCACGTAGCCCTGGTCCGCGGAGACGTAGCGACTGACGAACCGGTCCTCGTGCGCGTTCACAGCGAGTGCCTGACGGGCGACGTCTTCTCGAGCGTTCGCTGCGACTGTGGAGACCAGCTCCGCCACGCCATCCAGATGGTGGCTGAGGCAGGAAAGGGCGTTGTCATTTACATGCGCCAGGAGGGACGGGGCATCGGACTTCACAACAAGTTGAAGGCCTACGAGCTACAGGACGGCGGGCTGGATACGGTGGAGGCCAACGAGGCCCTGGGCTTCGAGCCGGACCTGCGCAACTACGGCGTCGGCGCCCAGATACTCAAAGACCTGGGCATCAAGAAGCTCAAGCTTATGACCAACAATCCCCGCAAGATCGTCGGGCTGGACGGCTACGGGATCGAGGTGGTGGAGCGCGTTCCTATTATCGTCGAGCCGAATCCCAGCAACGTTGATTACCTGACCACCAAGCGAATCAAGATGGGGCATCTTATATAACCGGCAATAAAGGAGGTACAATGAACAACCCGCCAGAGGAGAAGGCCGTAGGGGTCCACTTTGAGGGGAAGCTGCTGGGAGAGGGACTCAGGTTCGGGGTTGTCATCGCCCGATTCAATGAGTTTATTAGTCACAAGCTTCTGGGTGGGGCCACCGATGCCCTTCTTCGCCACGGCGTTCGCCCTGAGGACGTGGAGGTGGCCTGGGTCCCGGGCTCCTTCGAGATCCCCCTGGTGGCCAAGCGCATGGCCAAGAGCGGGAAGTATGCCGCCGTTATCTGCCTGGGCGCCATCATCCGAGGAGGCACGCCTCACTTCGACCTCATCTCTTCGGAAGTGACCAAGGGTATTGCCAACGTCTCCCTGGATACCGGTGTCCCCGTTATCTTCGGGGTCATTACTACAGAGAACTTGGAGCAGGCCATCGAGCGGGCGGGCACCAAAATGGGCAACAAGGGCTTCGACGCCGCCGTCAGCGCCCTGGAGATGGCCAACCTGCTGAAGTCCCTGGAAGCCTGACATTGGAGAAGTTCTTCATCCGGTGGGCGGCTAACGCCGTCGGGCTGTTTGTTGCCGCCCAGCTACCGGGCATGTTCGGCCTCAGCTTCCCGGAGGGACTATCTGAGTACTTCCCCGGCCAGGTGGTGCCAGCGTGGGCAGTCATACTGCTCGCGGCACTGATTCTGGCGCTGGTGAACACCTTTGTCCGCCCGCTGGTTTCGATGTTCACCTGCGTCATCAATTTCTTCACTTTGGGGCTCTTTAGCATTGTCGTTAATATCGCGATGGTCTTTGTCACATCATGGATCATGCAGAGCCTCTTCGCAGCCGGGTTTATCACGTTCCCAGCCGGAATACTGGCTGCGCTGGCCGCGGCCTTTATCGTCGGTGTCATCAACAGTATCTTTAACCGGATTTTCTAGCGCAGGGTCACGGACAAGATGCCGCCTACAAACACAGAAGACATTTCCATAACTGGAAATACATGCTACCCGTCATTGCGCATTGGCCAGTAGCCAACGTGCATTGATGGGTGGCCCGTGCCCGCGATGATAACCGGGCAACGCGCAATGACTGAAAGACGTCTGCCTCCGGCCGTCGGCAAATTGGCAACAATGGAACACGGACGTTGGCCGGTATCGCGCCGGGTGACGCTGGCGCTGCTGATGCTGGCCCTCCTGGTAGAGGCCCTGCTGCATCTCCCGCAGCCGGCCATGGCCGCGATGCCTCCACGGTACAATCTGGATGTTACACTGGAGTATGCCACCGGGCTACTGACAGCACGGGAGACAGTGGCCTTTACTAACAGGACCTCTCAAGACCTGGATTCTCTGGTATTCACCGTGACACCGGCCCACTATGGTGCCTTTCAGCTTGACCGGGCCGCTATCGACGCCCAGGAGGTCAAGGCCTCTCTGGACGGCTCCATCATGGATGTCCCCGCCCTCCAGCCCGTGCGGCCGGGCTCGACCGTGCTGGTGACACTGGATTTCAAGGTGAAAGTCCCCGTGCGCGGCGGACGGTTCGGCCGGGGGTCTCAGGCTATTGCCCTTGGCAACTGGTTCCCCATCCTGGCAGTATACCGGGACGGACGCCTGATGGCTGACGGGCAGGAGAGAGGCTGGGTCCGCGGCAAATACGTGGAGATGGGCGACGCCTTCTTCTCCGAGGCCTCTGACTTCGTCGTCACCCTCCGCACCGACCAACCGGTACAGGTAGCTCATACCGGGGACCTTGTGAGCCGTAGTGAGAACAGCTGGACGTTCGCGGCAATGGACGTGCGTGACTTCGCCATGGCCATCTCGACCAGCTTCAACTCCGTCTCCCGGACCATTGACGGAATCGACATCCGTGTCTTCTATTTGCCTGGGCACCAGGCCGCAGCGAACACATATCTGGAGGCGGCTGCGGAGACGGCTGGCTGGCTGAAGGGGTCCGTTGCTCCCTACCCGTACAGGCGCCTGGACATCGCGGAGATTAACGGGGAGGGCTCAACGACAGTAGGCCAGGAATACCCCGGCCTTATCTTCATGGCCAACAGCATCGCCAATACCGCCGAAGGGCCAAACAGCTACGGGGGCACCCTGGCATCCCACGAGGCGGCTCATCAGTGGTTCTATGGCATCATCGGCAACGACCAGTTGTACGAGCCGTGGATGGATGAGGCTATGGCCACCTGGCTCTCCTATTATCTCATCCGGATCGATGACCCGGCTACTTTCGCGTGGATATGGCTGAATCGTGTCGTGAGCCCGGCAGTCCCCGACCTGCCGGTGAACACCAGCATCTATACATATGCCGATGAGGGCCCATACCTGGCCCTGGCTTATCGCCGGGGTGCCGTGTTCCTGGAGGAGCTTTATCAAACCATGGGCGCCGATGCGTTCTTTGCGGCCCTCAAAGACTATGCGGCTGCCATGTCAGGCCGCGTTGGTACTCCCTACGCCTTCCTGGACACCATGCAGGCCCGCACAAAGGCTAACCTGAATCCTCTCATTGCCCGCTATTTCTCGTATGCCCGCTACACCGCCGCCGAGCCCCTGCGGGTTTCCACACGTTATCCGCGGCAACCCTGGTCCGGCACGATCAGGTTATCGCTCGATTCGGACGCCCCGCTACAAGACATTCAGGTCTTCGTTGATGACGTCCTTTATATGCGGGCCCTCCCCTCCCAGGTCATGATCGATACTGCACAGGTAGACGAAGGAGAGCACCTCCTTACCTTGCGGGCCAGCGACGGCCGGCGTGAAGCCGACCTGATCAGTACCTTCTCTGTCAGGCGCCCGGCACCCACGCCGGCGCCCCCGCCTCCGGTCGTTCCGGCGGTAGCTATTGTGGAGGCGCCGGAAGTCCAGCCATCCCCACCGCCACCAGTGGAGAGCGCTGCTCCACCAGCGGCGCCGGCCAGCGACAATAATGACAGGACTGCGGGGGTTATTCTCGTTGTGCTCTCTATCGCAGTAATGGCGTGGGCAATTGCCATAAGTAATACCGCACGGAGATGAGGCTGATGTTTAGAAAGCTGCTTGCGTTCCTGGGGCTTGGCCTGCTTATCTGGGCGTTCGCCCGCACGCTCGACGAACGGTACCGTCCTCTTGACGTGGAAGAGGATACCGGCCCCTACAACGGTCAAGGCAACTAGGAACAAGGAACGAGGGACGCCTCTTGCCTGACCCCTATTCCTCGTTCCTGGACCTGTCCCTGAAGCGCAGCCTTGCACTGGCCGCAGGTGGCCTGGCGGGGAGTCTTTCACGCCGCCTGGGCCGGGGAGGCGGAACAGCACTGCCAGGACTGGTATCCCTGACCCTGGACCCGGGTATTTTACGGCACCTGGCAGGCCAGATTCCACAGGGCGTGCTCCTGGTAACCGGCACCAACGGCAAGACGACCACCAGTGCTATGATAGCCGCTACCCTGCAAGCAGGGGGCTTCTTCCCGTTGCAGAACCAGACCGGCTCGAATCTCCTTCGCGGCGTTGTCACGGCCCTCATGTCCCGGGCTGGAGCGAGTGGACGCCTTAAGGCGAACGAGCAAGGCATCGGAGTCTTTGAGGTGGACGAGGCGGTCTTGCCTCTCGCAGCTCCCGCTACCCGGCCCCGCGCTGTGCTTTTCAACAACCTCTTCCGGGACCAGCTCGACCGTTACGGTGAGGTGGACACGGTGCGGGCGCTCTGGCAGGACGCCGTGGCCTCCCTGGCCACGGACACAGGGCTCATCCTTAACGCTGACGATCCAGCGGTGGCCGGCCTCGGTGAAAGAGCGCGGGGACCCACTATCTTCTTTGGAGTCGATGACCGCGACCTGGGTCGGTCCGGGTTGGACCACGCCGCTGACTCGATCTGCTGCCTCAAGTGCGGGCATGCCTATGTATACTCGCACTCCTACTACGCTCATCTGGGACACTACAGATGTCCTGAATGCGGGACCGGACGTCCCCAACCGCAGGTGACCGCCAGCCAGATCACGCTCGACGGATTCGACCGCGCCAGGTTCCGGATGGACACCCCTCAAGGCCAGGCGATGGTCTCGCTGGGCCTTGGCGGACTCTACAATGTCTATAATGCCCTGGCGGCTGCAGCAGCCGGAATATTCGTCGGGTTACGCCTCTCCCTGATAGTGCATGCGCTGGAGGCGTTCACCCCGGCGTTCGGACGCATGGAGCAGCTCGAAATCGACGGCCGGCGGGTATGTCTAACACTGGTCAAGAACCCAACCGGCTTCAACCAGGTCCTGCGGGCCTTGAGGCAGGGCTCCGCGCCTGACACACTTCTTATGGTGCTGAACGATCGAATCGCTGACGGCCAGGACGTGTCATGGATCTGGGACGTCGACTTCGAGGGCCTGGAGGCCGGGACGCTGGTGGTCTCCGGGACCCGGGCCGAGGACATGGCGCTCCGGCTGAAGTACGCCGGCCTGCCCGTCTCCCGGGACAACATCCGGGGTGATCTGGCACAGGCGCTTGACCAGGCCCTGGAGGCCACGGCGGCCGGCGGCGCCCTCTACGTTCTGCCAACCTACACCGCCATGCTGGATCTGCAGCGGCTCCTGGCACGCCGGGGTCACCTAGCGCACTACTGGAAGCAGAATTGACTCAACTCGTTATCGGCCACCTCTACCCGGCGGAGATGAACCTGTATGGCGACCGCGGCAACATCCTATGCCTGAAGGAACGCTGCCGCGGGCGGGGCATCGAAGTCGATGTCAGGCCAATCGGAATAGGGGAGCCCTGGCCGGATGGCCTCGATCTGATCTTCTTCGGCGGAGGCCCGGACGCTCAGCAGAAGGGCGTGAGCCAGGACCTGCTGGAGATAAAAGGAGAGGCGCTGCGGAGGGACCTCAGCTCCGGCCTGGTGGCCCTCGCCATCTGTGGGGGCTTTCAGCTACTGTGCCGGTACTACCGGCCGGCGGAAGGTCCGGACCTGCCTGGACTGGGCTTCTTCGATGCCTGGACGGTGCACCCAGGACCGCGCGAGCCCCGCTGCATCGGAAACGTGGTAGTCGAGTGGGATGGAGGCACGCTGGCCGGCTTCGAGAACCACGGCGGGCGCACCCACCTCGGCCCCGGCTGCCGGCCCCTGGGCCGGGTTCGGCGCGGCCACGGGAATAACAGCAAGGACCGGACCGAAGGCGCCGTCCACCACAACACCTATGCCAGCTACTTGCATGGTCCCATCCTGCCCAAGAACCCTCGCCTGGCCGACCATCTCATTCGCCTGGCGCTGGAGCGGCGCTACGGAGCAGCCGACCTGCCCCCCCTGGACGATACCCTCGAAACGCTTGCCCACGAGGCGGCCTTGCGCCGGGCGGGCTGACCGCAGGCCGTCCTGCCAACCTGGGTAGGCGGCGCGTTGTTATCAACAGATGGCGGGACACCCAACCGGCGCTCTACATGGGGACGAGCTTTACGCTAAGCCTTGCCCCTGGGGCCGCCGGACGGGCGTAGCCTCTCTGGATGGCGCCCAGGTCCAGCTCCAGAGTGGTCAGGTCACGTAGGGCGATGTCCGCCGGCTCCAGCGGGCCTGTAGTTGCAAGGGTCTTCAGGTAGCCGTGGCACCGGTCGCAGGTCGTGGCCCGCTGAGACTCCCAGGCGCCATCCGGAGCAAGGTAGCCCTGTGTCCGGTGGTCCTCGTTCCCGCAAAAGGCGCAGGTATGGGAGGAATAGGTCCAACCGCTGCCACAGCGCCCGCAACGTAGCCACCGGCGACGCTCGGTCCCTCGCTGCTCCGCCAGGACCGGCCAGGCCGCACACACCGGGCAGTAACCCGCGTCCCAACGCCAGCCCGCAAGTAGCGGCGCTCCACGGCGTCCGCATGCCTGGAGCAAGGGCATCACGACAACCTGGCCGAGCGCGTTAAGAAAGACCTGGTCAACGCCACAGGCAATTGCCACAGGAGCCAGCCGCCCGAAATCCAGGTCCACGCTGGCCTCAAGAAGAGTGACCTGGTCAGCCGCGCTCGCCTTGGCCACTTTCACCAGCTTCTCTTCAAGAGCACCCTCCACACGGGCCGCAGCGGCCGCGAGTCGGGAGAACAAGTCGTCGACGTGGCGGAGACTGACGGGCAGCGGCTGCCTATATAGCAGCGGTAGCCCTTGCTCGAGTGTTGCCCTCTCAAACGCCGGACGGGCCTCCCAGGCCGGGTCGTGCGCCACCCGGAGCGCCTCGGCCAGAATCAGCGCGAGCGGCCGAGCGCAAGGGTCGGCGGCGGCAACATCTTCGAGACGCCTGACGGCCTGCTCCACTGCTGGGGAGTCTCCGGACACTAGCGGGTCTCCTGACTGGCCTGGCCCCTTGCGGGCACGGCGAAATCCGGATCTACGTGTCCATGAAGCTCGACCGAGGGGCCGAGCACGCGGTTGCCCACATCGGCGCCGGGGCCGCCATTGCGCTGGCGCGAAGCCTCCGGACTGCATCCCGCTATCGAGAGGACCGCAACCAACAGGACGACCGCCAGCACCACCCTTGGCTTCTTCCGCTCCGGCATGGGGGCCTCTATACCGCCTGCGCCGACATTACGATGACGATCCGCAAGAGAAGACCTCCGGCCAGGCCAAGCACCGCGGCGGTCACGACGCTCGCGCTGCCCATCAGGTCCGGCCAGAAGTGAAATACCAGCGGAATGATGATGCCCAGAATGACGACACCCCCAACTAGAAGGATGCCCCATATACTCAGCCATATGGTCGCCACGGCGCCCAGCGAGATCACGAGGACGGCCAGCGTGAGCAGCTCCAGGAGCTTGGACCCTCTGTCTACCCTGCTGAGCCATTCCGGTGACTCTACCGAAGAGCTGCTTCGCCACCGGTTCAGAAGAATGAGCAGGGCCGCCGAGGTGGAGGCTGCCGAGAAAAGGAAGAGCAGGCCAAGGAGGTTAGAATCGGCCCAGATGGGACGGTTGGTCACGGACAGCAGGACGCCGGTGTAACTGGCGAGGAAGAATCCGGCAATGGAGCCGAGCCCGATCAGGACCAGGCAGGTGACATCGTTACAGAGAAATGAAGCCCGCCTCCAGCGGATCGTCTCACCCTCCACCAGCGCCCCGACAAAGGAGAGAAAGGCGAATCCGCTGAAGATGAGTAGCGCCCAGGAGCCGACTGACATCGGCGCCCAAGATTTGAACATAGGGAAGCCGGTTTGAGATTGTATGATCATATGCCAGAAGCGCTCGGGTCTGTTAAGGTCGACGATCAGTAGAGGAGCGCAGAGCACTGCAGCCGGGAATGCCGCCAGGAATCCAAGGCGAGCCAGGTACCTGTCCCCAGCCGTTCCAAAGATGCGCAGGAGCCCGGCGAGGAAGTAGCTCCCACCCGCAATGCCACCGAAGAAGAAGTAGAGGATTACCAGCCAGTTCCAGGCGGGCGGAGCGGTAAAGAAGGTATCAGACGGGGGCATGGTTATCTCCTTCGCGCCCCGCATCACCCACCCGGCCGAGGCGCCGGTTGCGAAAGCTGATAAGCCCGAGTGCTCCGATCGCGATTGCGCCGGCTGCCGAAAGTGCCGAGCTGGGGACCATATTGCGTGAAGGGAGCTGCGGGTTCGCCGGCAGGCCGTAGACCTCGGGCCGGTCCAGCAGTAAGTAGAAGGAGTTCAAGCCTCCCAGCATGTTCTCGGTCCCGTAGAGATAGGCATCAACACCCTGGGCCTGGAGCTGCTGCACTCTCGTATCGCCTCGCTGTCGGAGATCGGCAATAGTCCCGTACTGGATGGAGGCGGTCGGGCAAGCCTTCGCACAGGCGGGAGTGAGGTTATTCAGCATGCGGTCGTAACAGAGGGTGCATTTCTGGGCGGTGTCATTCACCGGGTTGATGCCGATCACTCCGAACGGGCAGCCCGTAATACAGGCGCGGCAGCCATTACAAACGTTCTCCTGTATGACAACCGTATCGAATTCGGTACGAATAATTGCCCCTGTCGGGCATACCTCCAGACAACCGGCCTGCACGCAGTGCTTGCAGACGTCGCTCATCATCAGCCAGCGCCCACCCTGGCGGTCAGCGGAAAACTGTTCGATGAACTTGACGTGCCGCCAGTTTATGCCATCCAGGCGGCCGGTATTGTCATAACTGTTTCCGCTGAGCTTGGTGGCGCCTCCATTGGTGGCGGGGAGCTGGTTCCATTCATGGCAGGCAACCTCGCACGCCTTGCATCCGATACACACTGACGTGTCAGTATAGAATCCCATTGGCTCGGCCATTACCCGTTCTCCCTCAGGCCTTCGCGATGTTGCAGACGAACGCCTTGCCCTCGTGTATCGAGACGTTAGGGTCCCCAACCATCAGGCTGAGATCGTTGGTGACGTCACCCGTGACAATCCCCGCGTATCCCCAGTGCCATGGCATGCCCACTTCGTGAACGGTCTTGCCACCCATCACGAACGGACGCATTCGCCTGGTAACCAGCGCCTTGGCCTGGACCTCGCCGCGCGGCGTCGTGACCTTCACCCAGTCGAGATTCTGGATCCCCTTTTCGCCGGCCAATTCCGGGCTGATTTCAATAAACAGCTCCGGCTGTAGCGACGCCAGCCAGGGCACCCATCGGCTCATCGCCCCGGACAGATGATGCTCAGTCAGACGATATGTGCTCAAGACGATAGGGAACCTGTCATCGGCAACTTCAGCGCGAACGTTATCGTTTCGACTCCAGTACTTAAGCACGGGGTTAATCTGCTGCTTGTAGAGGGCGTTCTGTACCGGCGACTCGGCGGGCTCGTAGTGGGTTGGGATAGGGCCGTCGACGAGGCCGGTCGGGGCAAAGAGCCAGCCTTTTCCGTCCGCCTTCAGGATAAAGGGATCAGCGCCACTGTGGCGGTTCATACCTGTTGCCAGGGGATCGCCGGGAGTGTCCGGCGCCTTGGTGAGGACGAAGTCCGGTACGTCGTTGCCGACCCATTTCCCCTGAGCAAGATCCCACCAGACCCACTTCTTCCGCTCGCTCCAGGGCTGGCCGTCAGGCCGGGCCGAGGCGCGGTTGTAGAGGATCCGCCGGTTGGCGGGCCAGGAAAATCCCCACCCCAGATTGGCGCCTGAAAGGTCCTCGGGATCGGACTTGCGATGGGCCGCCCAGTTGTCCCCTTCTTGGGGCATGACGCCCGAGTATATCCAAGAGGCACAGGTGGTGGAGCCGTCGTCTTTGAGTGCAGCGAAGCCGGGGACAAGCACTTTGGTCACGGAGTCGTAACCGTTGATCTCCTTGAGAATCTTGATGGAATCGGGCTCGCCTTGAATCCGCGTGTCGGCTGGGTACTTGCCCGGGTCATAATCAAAGTCCCATAGGAGATTGATGATCCCCTGGTCCCGAGGCAGCGTACTGCCGGCGTAAAGCTTCTTGAGCCGTAGAGCCAGCTGATGCGTAAACCAGGCATCGGACCTGGCGTCACCCGGCGGGTCGGCGGCCTTCTCGTGCCACTGAATCAGGCGCTGCGTGTTGGTGAAGCTTCCGGCCATCTCCCCAACTGCAGCAGAGGGAAAGAGAAAGACCTCAGTCTTGATATCTGCAGGCTTGACCTCCCCACTCTTAACCTCCGGCGCCGAGTACCAGAAAGAGGCCGTCTCTATCTCGAAATTATCTTTGACGACCAGCCACTCCAGGTTAGCCAGGGCCTTACGCTGCAAGCGGCCGTTGATAGAGGTTGCCGGGTTCTGTCCCATACAGAACATGCCTTTGACCTTGCCGTCAGCCATTGCGATCATCATCGGCATGTGTGAGTGATCGCCTCTGATCTTGGGGTGCCAGTCGTAGCCAAAGTCATTGTCGACCGTCGCCGCATCACCGTAAACAGACTTCAAGTAGCTGACCACGAACTTGGGCATGTTGGCCCAGTAACCGGTGGGAAGCGTCTCGGTCGTCAGGTAATCCATCAACGTATCATGCTTCTTGAGCGCTGTGGGGGCGGGCATGTAGCCGTGAATGCTGTGATAGAGGGTGGGCACGTCCGTTGAGCCCTGGATGGTCGCATGGCCGCGCAGGGCCATGATGCCCCCTCCCGGGCGGCCCATGTTACCCAGTAACAGTTGGAGCAGGGCCGCGCATGAGATCATCTGCGGGCCGTAGGTATGCTGGGTCCAGCCTACGGCGTAGCAGAAGGAAGTGGTACGGTCTGGCCCGGAGTTAGCAGCAATAGTCTCGGCGATTTGCAGAAAGAGGTCCTTCGGGCAGCCAGTGACCGCTTCTACCATCTCCGGCGTGTAGCGCGAGAAGTGGCGGCGGACAATCTGGAAGACCGTCTGTGGGTCCTGGAGGGTCGGGTCCTGCAACGGGGGTGGCTTGAGAAGCGACTGCACGAGCGGGTCAAATGGCGGCCCCTTGGGAACTGGAACATTGGGACCGCCAGGCTGGCCGGTCTGGACGCCTTGCTCGCCCGATTGAGCGGTGGGCGCCTCTCGTCCCTGGGCCCCTACAGGGCCGCCCTGGTACTGCCAGGTCTCCGGAACATACTGGGCAAGAAAACCGTTGGCAGGGTCGCCGGTGTAGGCTTGCAGGCCGGAGAAGACGCCATCCAGGTCCTCGGTATCCTTGAAGTCGGGTGATATGAGCGTTGCCGCGTTCGTGTAGTTAACGACATAGTCCTTGAAGTACTTCTCGTTCTCGATCATGTAGCTGATAAGGCCGCCGAGGAAGGCGATATCGCTGCCGGCGCGGATCGGGGCATGGATGTCGCTCACTGCGGAAGTGCGGGTGAAGCGCGGATCAACGTGGATTATCTTGGCGCCCTTGAGCTTGGCCTCCATGACCCAGCGGAAGGCCACCGGGTGGCACTCCGCCATGTTGGACCCCTGGATAACGATGCAATCGGCTGAAGTCAGGCTGCCCGGATACATCGTCGCGGCCCCCCTGCCCAGGCGTGTCCCCAGACCGGGGACGGACGAGCTATGTCATATCCGGGCCTGGTTCTCGATCGCGACGATGCCCAGCCCGCGCATCAGCTTCTGTTGGATATGGTTCCATTCGTTGTCGATCGTAGCCCCGCCGAGGGAGAAGATGGCCGTGGTATGGTTTACGAGCTTCCCGTTCGGGAGCCGCTCCACGAAGGTCTCGTCACGCGCCTTCTTGGTTAGCTCGGCGACCCGGTCCATCGCCCGGTCCAGGTCCCAGACCTCCCATTCAGCTGCGCCCGGCGCCCGGTGCAGCACTCTGGTCAGTCTATTCCTGTTATCGTGAAGCTGGTAAGTTGCGGCGCCCTTTGGGCACAGGTTGCCAACGTTCACCGGGCTCTCAGGGTTACCTTCGATGTTTACGATCCGGCCGTCTACGACGTGGATTATCGTGCCGCAGCCGACGGCGCAGTAGGGGCAAATGCTGGGGAAGACCTGGGCGTCCCTGATGCGGATATCTTTGGCGTGGGCGACCTTGGGACGCAGGTCAGCGCCCAGGCCGACCAAGGCGCCCACGGCAGTGCCGGCAAACGTTGCGCTGGAGATCTTCAGAAAGTCCCGTCGAGTAACTTCCACCGTTCCGCCTCCCACGTCGCCGTTTGGCCGGTTTTCCAGCGCAAGGGCTACCAAAAGCCCTTACCAGAATTCTAAGGAGCATATTCCCCTATTGTCAACGTGCGTAACAGAGCTGCGTATGTGAACTGATATAGATCTTACATACTACTCGCCGACCAGCACCGGGTTGAACCGTGTCTGGCGATCGAAAACGTCCACACCTTCCTTCTTCTTGAGGAAGTTAACCAGGCCATAGGTCAAGGGCGTTGCGGCGGTCTCGTAGGCCGCTTTTACCAGCCATTGCGTCACAATTGCGGTCGCCAGGCCCTCGATCGGTATAGTGCCTACAAACGCAAGGCTAATGAAGACTATCGAATCGAGGCCCTCGCCTACCAGCGTCGACCCGATAGTGCGCGTCCAGAGCCAGCGCCCGTTGGTAGCAATCTTCATCTTCGCCAGGATGAAGGAGTTGGCGAACTCGCCAAGGAGGTATGCCAGGAAAGAGGCACCCAGTAGCCTTGGTGTATAGCCGAGGACCTGCTCGTAGGCGCCCTGCCCGCCCCAGAAGGATGCCGGGGGCAGCAGCTGGGCTATCCAGATGGCAGCAACGACGATCAAGTTGCAAAGGAAGCCGAGCCAGATGACCCGCCGGGCCTGGGAATAGCCGTAGACCTCGGTGAGAACGTCGCCAAAGATATAGCTGACGGGGAAAATGATGATAGCCGCTGGCAGCACCAGGCCGGCAACACCGATGAGTTTCACGGCGATGATATTGGCCGCGATTAAGCAACTGATGAATCCCGCCACTACCAGCACGAACCAGACGGAGTACCCGGCAGCGGTCCCCTGTTGTCTCTGCGCCATTAGATCCTTACCCTCCCTTATAGCGCCGCTGCCCGTTTGGACACCAGCCTTACCAATCTATCAGACTCCCTCCAGTCCGCGCAAGAAGAGGGCATAGAACGTACGCCTGCCATTGTCATGGGGTGAGGAGCTGCGAGCCGGGTTCCTATGCCAGCGGGAGGGTAAAGTAGAAGGTGCTGCCCTTACCGGGCTCGCTCTCGGCCCAGATATGGCCCCCGTGGGCCTCTACCAGCATCCGGGTGATATAGAGGCCCAGCCCGACCCCGGAGGGCTTCCGGCCACCTTTGCCTCTATAGAAACGCTCGAAGACGTTCGGCAGGTCAGCCGGGTCTATGCCCATACCATGGTCACTGACCGATATTATGGTTTCAGCGTCACGCCTGTCCGCCCGGACGAGGACCCTGGTGGCCGGGGCAGAATACTTGATAGCATTGCCGATGAGATTAATCACGATGCGCTCCAGACGAGCCGGATCGGCATAGACAGGCAGCAGGTCCGGCGATATCTTCAGCCTCACTCGTTTCCAGCCTGGCACGGCCAGTTGACACTCCAGGAGTCCCTTGAGCGCAGTGCTGAGCTCCACAGGCTGTCTCTCCAGCTCCAACTGGCCGGCCTCCAGCCGGGATGAGTCGATGAGGTCATCGACCATGGCATTGATCCGCTGAACGGAGCCCAGGATGAATTCCAGACTTTTCCGGCCGTAGCGCTTGGCGTTGTCTGTATCCCATGATTTTTGCAGGATACTGGCCTGACCCTGTATGACCGTCAGGGGATTGCGCAGATCATGCGAAATGATAGAGACGTACTCCTCTTTCATCCGCTCCAGCTCCCGGACCTCGGTCACATCGCGCATAACGAGCACCGCCACCGCCACCTCGCCGGTCTCGTCCAGCACGCCACCCGTGCTGAAGAGCAGATTGCGCCTGGCGCCATCCAGCCGTACATGTATCAGCTCGCTATCGCGCAGGTGCTGGCCTCTCAATGCCCTCCTTGCCGGCCATTCTTCGAAGGGCAACGGGGTTCCATCCGGCCTTAGCATGATCGCCATGCCGGTGGCAATAGCCACGGCTACTTCTTCATCGGACATGTCCAGGATGTCCCTGGCCTTCTGGTTACGCAGGATAATCTGGCCGGAGTTGTCTATGACGGTAACACCCTCGTTCAGGCTCTCCAGAAGGCTCTTCATCTTGGACGCTTCCCGTTCCGCCTGGCGCGTCAGCTCCTTCTGGCGAATGGATGCGATTACCAGTCTTTCATTGACCTCTCTCAGCTGGTCCGCCCTCCGCTCCGCCTCCTGGGCCATCTCCATGATGCGCTGCCGGTCCTCCTGGACCTGTACCAGCAGCACCTCCCTTTCCTCCTGGGCCCGGCGGCGCTCGACGACCTCGGCATGGAGCTCCCGGTTCGCCCTGGCCAGCTCCACAGTCCGCTCCTGGACCCGCATTTCCAGCTCTTCATAGGACTTCCGCAGGGCCTCTTCAGCCCGCCGGCGCTCCCGCCGCACCACGGCCTCGCCCAGCTCGCGCTCGATTGCGGGAACGAGCCTGGCCAGTGAGCCTTTGACGATATAATCGTGCGCCCCGGCCTTCATAGCCTCAACGGCGACATCCTCACCGATGCGGCCGGACACTATGATGAAGGGCAAGTCCAGCCCGCTTTCCTTTAGGATAGCGAGCGCGGCCAATCCGCTGAAACGAGGCATGACGTAATCGGCAATTACGATGTCCCATTCCTGTTTCTGCAGGTACGACAGCATGTCTGAGGCTGTGTCAACACGCTCGAAGACAGGCTCGAAACCCCCACGACGCAGCTCGTGCAGAAGCAGGGCTGTATCGTCATGTGAGTCCTCTACAATTAACACGCGGAGCGGTGTGCCCAATTTATCCCTCTACGTACCAGTTATGGAGCCTCAGGGGTGCAGCTAGCGGATACACATTTTTCTTGGCAGCGCTAAGACCCTGGCGGGGCCTCGTTCAGGACCAGCCAGTATAGGCCCAGCTGGCGTACGGCTTCCGCAAACTGTGTGAAGTCCACCGGCTTACGGATATAGCTGTTTGCACCCAGCGCGTACCCGGCGATCAGGTCTCTCTCTTCCTTCGATGAAGTGAGGATAACCACTGGCAGAAGTCGTGTGCGCTCGTCAGCCCTCACACGCTGCAGCACCTCAAGTCCGTCCACCTTGGGCAACTTCAGGTCCAGCAGCACGACCTGGGGCAGAGCAGTAACGTCGCGTCCCGTGTGAGCCCCCCTTGCGAAGAGATAGTCCAGGGCCGCTTCTCCATCACCCGCGACCACCACCTCGTTCATGATCTTATTCTTCTTCAGCGCGCGCAATGTCAGCGCCACATCATCCGGATTATCCTCCACCAGAAGGATGATCTTGTCCTTCAAGTCCCTGCTCCTCCTCTAGTTCAAAGCGTGAAGTAAAACGTTGCGCCCTGGTCCGCCGCGCCTTCCGCCCAGACGTGCCCGCCGTGACGGTGAATGATGCGCTGCACGGTTGCCAGTCCTATCCCAGTGCCCGGATATTCCGTGGGGGCGTGCAGTCGCTGGAACGCGCCGAATAGCTTGCCAACATAAGCCATATCGAAGCCGGCACCGTTATCCCGGACATAATACGCCTTCTTGCCACCGTGCTCGGTCATGCCGAACTCTATCTTACCACTTGTGCGAGTAGAGGTGAACTTCCAGGCATTGCCCAGCAGGCTTTCCATGACTATCTTGAGTAGCTCTTTATCGCCCCGCACCACGAGACCCGGCTGAATGACAAACTCGACCCGGCGCTCCGGCTCGGTTGCCTGAAGCGTCCTGGCAACTCTGTCCGCCAGCGCGCTCAAGTTGACCCTTTGGAAGCTCATCTCCCGGCGTGTTACCCGTGAGAGCATCAGCATGTCATCGATGAGCCGACCCATGCGCTGGCTGGCCGCTCGTACCCGCTGCAGATAGTCCTTCCCCTGGCTATCAAGCAGCTCTCCGTAGTCCTCCAGCAGGGCCTGGCTGAAGCCATCGATGCTCCTGAGAGGCGTCCGCAGGTCATGCGACACGGAATAAGAGAAGGCCTCCAGCTCCTTTATTGAGGCCTCCAGGTGCACGGTCCGCTCCTGGATCTTTTCCGCCATCTGGTTAAAGCTCGCGGCCAGACTCTCCAGCTCGGCCGGGCCGGCTGCCTGAACCCGGCTGGAGAGGTCACCGCCGGCCATGGCCTGGGCTTGTTGCTCGACCCGGACAATTGGCACGGTAATGGTGCGTGAGATTATCACGGCAGCCAGAGATGACAGGCCGGCAACAATCAGCAGGATTGCGACCTCGGTGTAAAGATCCTGAAGGAATGGCGCCGCGGCTTCCGAGACCGGTACGCTCGCCGAGATAGCCCAGCCAATTGTGCGTACGGGGACCACTGCGCCCATGCGCTCCAGACTATCGATGAGCGAGCCAAGAGCTCCCGTTGCCTCCTGACCTGCCAGGGCCCGTTGCACAAGGAGATTGTCCGAAAGTAGACCGCGCTGCTCCCAGGTCAGCTCGCGCTCTGGCCTCAAGTAGACGAGCTTGCCCTGCCGGTCGAGTATGTTAATAGCCCGCTGCCCGCTCAGCTCCAGCGGCAGCGCCAGCGTGCCCAGCTTTGGCGCCAGGATCGTTGCCCCCACCATTCCCTGAAGGGTTCCCCGGTCATCGCGCACGCCGCGAGCGACCACAAACACCGGGTCGCCGCCAACTAGCGCTTGCAGAAGATCGCTAACAACCCACTCCTGGCCCCGTTCAATCTGCTGAAAGTAATCTCGCTCCCTGACATCGACCCCGATGATCTGGGGATTACTCGAGGCAGCCACCTGACCTCCAGGTTCAACCCAGAAGAACTCACGGATAGACGCGTAAGTACCCGCGCTCGCGCCCAGTATCTTGTTTGCCTGGTCATGGGGTCGAGGCGGAGAGGTCAGAACGATGCCTATGAGCAGCTCCTGGCGCAGGACGTCCTTCATGTACGCATCGAAGGCGATCGCTGTCGCCCGCGCTATGTCGAGATCGGCACGGTATGCCCGTGCCTGTTGTTCCTGGAGCCTGTGGACGTAGAGTCCGGCTTGCGCCAGAAAGATTGGGATAAGCACTATCAGGAGAATAAAGATCAGCCTGCCGGAGACGCTCCTGGCGAGACGGCGAAGATGCCTCAAGCGACTGCCCTCACGAAGGTCTCACCGAGCCGGGATCGTGAAGTAGAACGTAGCTCCCTGGTCAGGTGTTCCTTCCGCCCAGGCCTGCCCGCCGTGGCGGCGAATAATACGCTGGACCGTCGCCAGGCCGATACCCGTGCCCGGGAATTCCGACTCCGTGTGCAGACGCTGGAAGGCGCCGAAGAGCTTGCCCGCATAGGCCATGTCGAAGCCAACCCCGTTATCCCGGACAAAGTACGCCCTCTTGCCCCCATGCTCGGTCACTCCGAACTCTATTATGGCGTGCGCCCTGGTGCTCGTGAACTTCCAGGCGTTGCGAAGAAGATTCTCCAGTACCACTCTGAGCAGACGATAATCGCCCTGCACGGCCAGGGCAGGCGCAATGACAAAGTCAGCCCGCCTTTCCGGGTCGGCCTGGCGGAGGTCTGCAGCAATATCCTCTACCAGGGCGCTAAGATTGACCCCCTCGTGCCTTATCTCCTGGCGAGTGACCCGAGATAGCATGAGCATATCGTCGATGAGCTGCGCCATGCGCTGGCTGGCCGCCCTTACCCGGCGCAGAAATTCTCTCCCCTCGTCGTCAAGCCTATCGCCGTAATCTTCCTGGAGAGCCCGGCTGAAGCCGTCAATATGCCGTAGCGGGGCGCGCAGGTCATGGGATACGGAGTAGCTGAAGGTTTCCAGTTCCTTGTTCACAGCATCGAGCTCAGCGGCCCGTTGCTCTAGATTCTGGTTAAGCCTCCTTATCGACTCGTCGGCCCGCTTACGCTCGGTAATGTCCTCCTTGACGGCAAGGTAGTGAGTAATATTCCCTGAGGAGTCCCTGATGGGCGAGATCGATGCAAACTCCCAGTAGAGCTCCCCGTTCTTTCGCCTGTTGTGGAACTCTCCCCGCCATTCCCGGCCGGAACTTATCGTTGCCCATAGCTCCTTGTACTCCTCCGCAGGTATCTCGCCTGATTTAAGTATCCTTGGGTTGGAGCCTATCGCCTCTTCCACGGAGTAGCCCGTGGTCTCTGCAAATTTGGGGTTGGCATATTCGATGTTGCCGGCGGTATCCGTTATTACCACCGTCGCCGGACTCTGCTCCATCGCACGGGACAGGCTGCGTAGGTCCTCCTCCGCCCGCTTCATCTGCCCGTAGATGCGAGCCTTGGAGATAGCCAGCCCGCAGAGCCTTCCAACCGCCAGGGCCAGCTTGAGGTAATGTTCCTTATACTCCGGGGAGGCGATACCATCGATCTCCAGCACTCCCACTCTTTCGCCGTCATGCATAACCGGCAGAACAAAGCCCTTGCCGGATTCGGTCCAGGCATAATCCTCTGTCACAGCAGCGAGTCTCCTCGTCAGGGCCTGAGCGTCCGATATGGAGGGCGGACGCACTATCATAGCTCCGGGTCCGCCGCCATCGATGGGGAGATAAGCCACTCTGCCGGGTTCAAAGAGCCGGGTGAAGAGGTCAAGCATAGCCCCGGTAACCTCTGGTTCGGAGGCAAAGCCGGCAAGACGATCGACCAGGCTAAGGGCCGTAGCGTAATCGGCTGCCTGCCTCTCAGGCTCAGGCAAGCCCGCAGGACCGCGCTCTTTCGCCTCCAGGCGCCACCGGAGGACCATGTTCTCCAGCTGCAACCGCAAGGTGTCCAGTCCAACCGGCTCTATATCAAACGGGAGCCCGAGGAAGCTCGCCAGGTCCTGTAGATGGCCGGCGCTCTCTTCATCGACGCCCGTATCCAGGAGGACCAGCCTGGTGGCGAATTGGGCGAAGTACTCCCTGGCCGTCCTCTGGTCAAGACCCCATTCGGTTAGATACTGCTGCCAGCGTGACAGCCAGCCGGGGATCAGCAGATAGGCGCCATCTTTCGAGTAGGCGTCGGCGGTCCTTTTGCTCACGAAGAGGTGCGCACACTGCTCCTGCCGGCGAATGCGGCATGGTCCGATCGAGTCCGGCGGGTTGCCCCCGGGGACACAGGAATGGCCGGCAACTATGCCGACCTGGCTAAAATCGCGGTCAACGCCGGCCAGGCAGGCCTTTATCTTATCCCACCCACTCTCGGGTCGAACACAATCAGAAGGGAAAGTGAGCAGCCGGACATCTTCGAACGCACCGAACTCCAGCGATGCCTCCGCTTCACGACGCAGGTTCTCGCAGACCAGGATGGCGAGCTTATTCGCCACGCTGCTCCACCCGGCCGAGTGGAAGACCGGCACTAATCAGTTTTGCACCCACCCTCTATCCAAGATGCCGCAGACCCGGTGCAAACGCCCCCCGCCAATCGGCGGCTCACCAGGACTTGCCATTGCCAGACGGCAGTGGTCCTCTTCTAGATTACTAAATACTTACCTCTAAATTCAACTTTACTCCCCACTCAAGGTACCCGTGAAAACCTTTGGTGAGAGCCGCTCTGGCTTGAACTCTTGCTCAGTGCCTCCCAATCTGCTATCCTACGGCTGTTCATGGAGGACCCTTGAGAAGAATAATAGCCCTTATTGCCTTGATTGCCGCCCTCTCGTTACTGACAGCCTGCAACTCCAGGGCGCAGACCGATATTACACCAGGCGCCATAGCCACCAATACTCCGCCCAAGCAAGAAGTGAAGCTGGATGGCAAGATACTCTTCTCCAGAGACAGGACGATCTGGAGCTGGTCCGGAGGCTCAGCCAAGCAGGTCGGTAAGGATACCTCCGTACAGCAGGCTTCCTGGTCGCCGGATGGCAAGAGGATAGCCTATGTGAGCCTGCAAGCTGACTACTCGGACATTTGGGTAATGAACTCGTCCGGTGGCGACCAGACGAACCTCACCAAGTTCGGCCGCGCCGGGGCGGATACGTGGGCGCTCCGTCCGCGCTGGTCACCCGACGGGTCGCAGCTTGCGTATGTTTCCGACCAGAATACCTACGACCTCGCCCTCTGGCTGATGAAAGCGGATGGCTCCGGTAGGAAACAGATAACCCAGATGAATGATTACCTGGGAGGCATAGACGGGCCAGCCTGGAGTTCGAAGGGCGACCGCATCGCCTTTACCGCTTACCGTACGGGCAAGTCCCAGGTTTGGGCTATGACTCTGGCCAACTCCAAGTGGCAGATGCTCACAGATATTGACGAAGGATCATATGATCCACAGTGGTCCCCCTCCGACGACACCATGGCTTTTGTGGCCCGCAGTGGCGGCAAGAGCAATGTCTGGATCGTGACGCTCCCCGATGGTTCACCCGTGCAGGTTACCAGGGATGGCGTGTCCCGGTCCCCGGTATGGTCGCCCGATGGCAAGGTGCTGGCATTCTTCTCCGGCCAGGGGGGCAGCTTCGACATGTGGGCAGTCAACCTGGACAGGGCACCCGACGGAACGTTGCAGGTGAGCACTCCAAAGCGCGTCACGCAGGGCCTGAATGCCGATCCCGGTGGCGGGCTGTCGTGGACCAGGTAGGGCAGAGGCAAGACCGCAGGGCAACGGACCCGTCTGAGGCGTAGGCCCGGTACAGCCCCGGACCTTTGACGCTCTACTCTCGCTTGTCCAACGCCCCGAGCAGGTCTTCCGGCCGGACGGGCAGGCTCTTGATGTGCGTGCCGACGGCCTGTGCGATAGCGTTGACAATGGATGGGGCCGTGGGGCCTGTGGTCCCCTCACCCGCCTCCTTGGCCCCGTAAGGCCCGACCGGATCGGCCTCCTCCAGGAAGACACTTTTGACCCGTGGCATATCGACAGCCGTCGGGACCTTGTAGTCCAGGAACGAAGGATTCAGGTTGGCTCCCCCATCTTCAACGATTACCTCGGTCAGGGCAAAGCCCATCCCCATTTGGACGGAACCTTCGAGCTGGCCCTCAACGAGCATCGGATTGATAGCGACACCACAGTCATGGGTGCACGTGATGCTGGATACTTCCACCTGGCCGGTCTCCGTATCTACGGTAAGGTCTGCCACCTGCGATCCGAAGCTGAATGTAGGCGACACCCGTGCCCGGGTGTTGAAGACTCCCTGTCCCACGACGGGAGCGCCTCCCTGGGCCACTTGAGAAGCGATTATCGCCTCAGGTAGAGAGAGCCCTTTCTCCGGGCTGCCCTTCACGTGTACCCGCTCCTCCGCAAGCTCCAGGTCGTCCGGGTTGGCCTCCAGCTTCTGGGCCGCCGCCTCCTTAATCTGCCGGGCGACCTCCCCCGCCGCCATCAGACTGGCGTTGCCGGCCATAGTGGTAACACGGCTGGAGTAGCTGCCCAGGTCCAGGGGTGTAAGGGCCGTGTCCGCTGCGATTATCCGTATCTTCTCCAGAGGAACGCCCAGCTCCTGCGCTACCATTTGCGACAGGATGGTCTCGGTCCCCTGGCCGATGTCCGAGGCGCCGGTTAGCAGAGTGAAGAAGCCATCCTGGCTGGCAATCAGCCGGGCTGCAGAGTAGGCCTCCTTGCCGGGGCGCACGCGGTGCGCGGCCCCTGAGCCAAAGGAGGCACACCCGATGCCCGTGCCGCGCCGAAGCCGGCCATCACCTTCTTCCTTCGAGAGAAGCGGCGCAAGGGCATCCAGGCCCGGCACGAAGCTGGAGCTCAGGACACGGGCTCCGTTCAGACACACATCGCCCGGGTGGACGGCATTCCGGCGGCGAATCTCCACCGAATCTATGCCCAGCTCCCTGGCAATCAGCTCAATCTGTGCGTCTTGCGCGAAATGGGCCTGGGGCGACGTATAGCCACGCATCGCCCCACCGGGGGCCTTGTTGGTATAGACACGGTATCCTTCGTAGCGGACACCTCTAGCGCCGTAGGGCATAAAGAGGCGGCTGTGGAACAGGAAGAGGGCGACTGCTCCCCCGAAATAGTAAGCGCCCCCGTCCAGAATGACGTGGCACTCTCTGGCCAGTATGATGCCGTCCCGCGTAACCCCCGTCTTCAGTCTCATGGTCGCCGGGTGCCGGCGCCGGGTAACCGCGAACTCCTCGTCCCGGTCGTAGGTGATGCGGACGGGGCGGCCCGCCTTCATTGCCAGCAGGGCGGAGCAGAACTCGAGGGTGTCGGTGCCATCGGACTTAGCCCCGAACCCACCGCCTACGGGCGGCTTGATGACGCGGACCCTGCTCCGGGGCACCTGAAGACAGTTCGCCAGGTCCTCCTGGGCATAGAAGGGCGTTTGAGTAGATGACCACACCGTGAAACCGTCTGCCGGGTCATACTGCCCGATCGCTACATGGGGCTCCATGGGCGCGTGGGCCTGGGCCGGTGTCGTAAAGATGTCCTCACGGACCAGGTAGGCCTGCTGGAAGCCCTCATCGACCTCCCCAAGCTCGATGGCGACCTTGTGGCCGATGTTGTTCTCGGCGTGCTCATGGATCTTAGGAGCGCCCTCCCGCATGGCGTCAGCCGGGTCGAAGACTGCGGGGAGCTCTTCCATCTCTACCTGGATCAGCCCGATGGCTTCCTCTGCAGTATCCTCATCTACGGCGGCAACCGCGGCGATATCGTCGCCGATATACCGGACCTTATCGGTGCAGAGGCCCTGTTTGTCCATAAAGCCGGCCGCAAAGCCAAACGGGATGCCCGCGGTGTCCGCTCCGGTGACCACGGCCTTGACGCCGGGAAGTCTTGCCGCTCTGGAGGTATCAACATTGACTATCCTGGCATGGGGCACAGCGCTTCTCAATATTCGCCCCTGTAGCAAGCCCGGCATCTGCATGTCGCCGGTGTAGTGGCACTGGCCGGTAGCCTTCTGCTTGCTGTCCAGGCGGGGGATAGACTGACCAACCAAACGTGATGAAGCCATCTGTGGTAGCCCTCTTCACTGAATGCGCCCGCTGTGGCCTGGGCGGACGGCGGATCATGCCAATCTTATCATATGGAGTTGGCCCATAACAGGGGAGATTGTGGGTCCTGGATGCCGGCACTTACGCCTGCGGCCGGTGTTCCTCACAGAAATGCAGCGCCGGGGAAGGCTTCACGCCTTCCCCGGCGTACCTAATATCCGCCAGAAGCCAGAGCATCCCCGGCTGCCTACCCCTGCCCCGTCAGCCTGCCAGGGAGGAGAAGCAGCAGTTCCCTATGTTCCCACGCCAACCCTGAAGAGGAGCGACTTTATCACCACCGGCACGGCGCCCACTTGCGTCAGCTCTTCGCCGATATCCACAAAGTCGAAGTCCTGAAGGCGTATCCCGTCTATAGAGATTATGGGGTAATCGCTGCCCAGCTCGTCGGCCAGCAGGCCTCCTATGAGCTTGGCCACGTCATCATCGAAGACCAGCACCAGGGGCTGGCGCTTCCGGATACTCTTCTTCATTCCGGCAACTATCCCGTTGGTCAGTGCCCGCAGGCCCGGATATGCCGGACCATAAGGCCAGTGCCAGGCCAGTGCCACAGGACGGTCTCCGTCCTCCAGATCGAATCGACGGAAGGACTCCTGGATCGCCCGGGTAACAGTTGCAGCTCCGATGCGGGTCCCGTTCAGCTTAGGAGCCAGCACCTGCAGATTATGCAGGGGCAGAGTACCCTCCTGTGAGAGGAAGATAGTGTTGCCGCTGACCTGAACGGTGTATTGCGAGGCGCCGATCACCGTGGCTCTGATACGCTGGACCGGCCATTCCAGGGCCATGCCGCTCTCCTGGTTAGCCCAGGCTCGGAGATTCCGGCCGAGCAGCCTGCCCAGGTCGCCGTAATCGCCCTCTTCGAAGTCATAGACGTATTCGGATACGCCGCCCGAGAAGAGGACCTTGCCAATAGGCCCGGAATAGGTTAGCGGAGGCGTTATCATCAGGCTCTCGGTCAGAGGCGACAGAGGCCGCCTTTCGAGCACATCCAGGAGGCAGTCGGCCAGCAGGAGTGCCATGGCGGCCCGGTCCTTCTCAGACAGTGGCGCACCTTCCTCGAGATTGATGCCGAGTGACCGGGCCACGAAACGGCCCGCCTCTTCGATGCGGCAGACCTTACCCTCGCTGTCCAGGGCCACCAGCCGGGCGCCAACGTTAACTGCGACGGTCTCGAGTATCTCGCCGTCCTTGACTATGGCGATCTTCGAGGTGCCGCCGCCTACGTCTACATTCATCACGGCCGCCGCGCCGTTGTTGTGCGAGCGCACCAGGGCGCCCGACCCGCAGGCGGCCATTATCGACTCCAGATTAGGCCCGGCCGTAGCACAGACGAACTTGCCTCCCTCCTGGGCGAAGAGCGCTGCGATGGCCTCGGCGTTCTCCTTCTTGGCCGCCTCACCCGTTACAATAACCGCCCCGGTGTCAATCCCATCGCGGCCCATGCCGGCCTGCTTATAGGAAGCGGCAATGAAGTGCGACAGCTTCTCCGTGTCGATCGTGGTAGGGTTAATATAGGGAGTCAAGAGGACCGGCGACTCGTAGTCAACGGCCCGGCTGACCACGACAAACCGGCTCGACAACGAAATCCCCATACGCCGCAGGGTGAGGCTCGAGAACATCAGATGGGATGTAGACGAGCCGATATCTATCCCTACGCTTCGGAGCTGGAGCATTTCGTGCGCCCACATCGGGTGCTCTTGCTCGGGTAGCTCCTCGTCGTCGTCAGAGAAGTATTCGTCGTGCATGGTCCCCCCTACTTTCCGCCGAAGAACTCAGCCATCTTAGACTCTACGCCCCGCTTGGCCAGCTCGGACTCGAAGATCCGCCTGATCTCCGGATTTTCCTCGCTGTACTCGATCTGGGCGCCACCAGTTGATACACTCTGGTCGATACCCCTGACATCCATCGGACCGCCGGCGCGGAACTTCTGGCTGCCCCAGCGCAGCGCCAGATAGCGGGCAGGGGTCCCACCGACGTTGAAGTGCTGGTGGAACTGCCGGTCCTTTGGAACAAACATGCTGCCCGCATGCCAGTCCACCCTCTCCATTGGCTCACCCTCGTTCCAAACCAGGGAATATCCCTCGCCACTGATGAGGATGACGTGAGCGCCCGGTCCGTGACGGTGTCCTTTCTTGTAAGTGCCTACCGGGAACTCGGAGATGTGAGCAGCCATGGTATTATTCGCTAGCTCGAACATCACATTCCGGCCACCGGCTCCCCGCTCTTTCCACAGGGTAAGGGCGAAGTTTGGTACGTCCGGAATGAAGTTGCTCTCCCAGATTCTTCCGGGATGGGTCTTCCCCTCGGCCGAGAAGTAGCCTTCCTCGCCGGCGTAGCGGTCCTTGAAGACGTAGGGGTTATTGAAGATGAAGTCCGTGTTATGAAACAGGTCCATAATCATCGGAGCGTTGGTTACGGTGAGCAATCGGACTGGTTGGTCG